>Ga0126373_10000174_pt1 | contig 43469 bp, 39 predicted proteins | sample PanSoiMetPlot_11_FD_92545 | JGI IMG/M metagenome (GOLD analysis project Ga0126373, IMG submission 92545) | Tropical forest soil microbial communities from Panama - MetaG Plot_11 | ecosystem: Environmental > Terrestrial > Soil > Tropical forest > Bulk soil | place: Panama | collected 2016-02-17 | reverse complement strand
GCGTTACCACTGTTGTCGGTGAAGTTGTCTCCCGCCGCGGCATTTTGCGCACCGGCAGTTACTCCTCCGAACGAGAGATTGTTGGCGCCGGCGATAGCGGCAGCGTCCGCGGCAGTTTGCTGGAGGCGCTTCTGAGACCGCAACGCCCCAACGTCAATTGCCAAACCGGCAAAGCCCATCAGAACGACGAGCGCCACCGCGGTTAAGACCAACGCTTGTCCCGCCTGCTTGTTTCGCTTCATACTAGCCTCCATCGTCGCCTTTTGCTTCCGTCGCGGATTACGGATTAAGCTGCATGCCCGGGCGAAGTCGCAAAAGTGCACGCCACTGCAGCCCTAAAGTGCACATTTGTAGACACCCTCGTGCGCTCCCGGTTGCAGTTCCAAGCCCGGCGAACTCCTGCGCTTTCGGAATACGCTGAGCGTGCGGGAGATGGGACGCGCTCTCCGCATCTTCGAACCTCAACGCGGCTCGAAGCTTGGGTGAAATATCGAACTGCCCCAAGAAGCAGGGGCAATTTGATTTCCATGGCGATCAAGACACGTTTTGCAGCTTCTCTCAATCCAAGCGCCTCACGAATCGAGGAGTTCCATGAGTTCTGAGCCACCCTCGCGGATTTCGTAGCCACTGCTCAATTCGCGCGCAGGCGAGCGAACTCCTTCAGCACGGAGAAAGGAGTGCGCACGCTCTCAACTGACTCGCCAAGCTGTTTGATTTTGGCCGCATTCAAGTGTCCGAGAAACGTGCCGGCCGCAGCGAGGTATTTTATTTTTTCTGGCACGAGTTCCATTACGCGGCAACAGGTAGCATCCACGGCTACGGGATCGTCCCCGAAAACAAGCACGCCGCATTTTTTAGGATCGCCCTGCAGCGGACCATTTCCTTCCATGCCCATAATTCCGTCGACAATTGCGAAATCGGGCCGCGCCGCCGCGTTGATGTCCAAGATGGAACGATCAATTCCTGCCCAGTGGAGCACGTTTTTCGGCCAGCCGTAACAGCTTCCCGGCACAATACCGAACATGTTTTTCAACGAAAGCGTGACGCCGGCCCAATGGTGTGTCTTCAGCTTCGGCATGGAGACCAGAAAATCAGCGCCCAAAACTGTTTTGGGGAGATAGAGCTCTTTCAATCGCGAAGCGCGAGTGGGAAGGGAAACCCGTTGGACATCGTCTACGTTGAGGTCGACAAAAATACGCGAAAGAGGGCCAGCATATTCGCGCAGGCTGACTGATTCTAAAACTGCCTGGGTGTCGCGATCCATCGCAGGGCCGTCGCCGATCAAGACCTGCGCCGCGCCCAAGCGCAAAAAACTTTCGCGCGCCGCGGCAATCACCAAGGGATGGGTGTTCATAATGCCGAGGGGATCGGGGCCGACGAAGTTCGGTTTCAGCAACACTTTTTTTCCGCGGACCGGCAGATCAAATTCGCAAAGCGTTTCGCAGACCACAGCAGCGAGATCCTGTTGGTAACTGGCGTTGCGGCGAATGGCCACGCGCGACGGAGGACGGTGAAAGGAAGGAATCAGCGACTTTGAGGTTTCGGGCATGATCACCCATTCTCCGCGGGATTCAGAAGCCAGTAAGGCCTCGCCTTGCAAGCCAGGCTGATCCAGGCGATCGCAGTAGTGTCTTCCGGAAAGTCATTTTTGCCGAAGGCGCGCTGGATATACTGGTCGCGGATCGTCACGTTGCGACCATATGTTTCAAGGCAAATGCGCGCAAGCGCGAGCGAAGCGCTGCTGCGGAAGTTCGTCAGATTCTTTTCAAGCCATGCGAGGCTTTCCTGAACTTCCGGACGATTTGATTCATTGCGCAGGGCAATGAGCGCCCAGACGGTAGGACACACGAGCGGTTCGCCAGGAACTCCGTAAGTTCGAGGATTGCCGCAGTTCCATCCACCGCCGGGACACATGCGGTCGCAGAGCAAGGACTTTGCAAGGCGTTCGCGGCGCTTCGCAACGCGAGGAAGCAATTCCTGCGGCGATTGGCTCAGGGCGATAAGCGCAAAGGAAGTTGGCTCGACCCAGCTGGCGGTCCTCGGTGTCCAGCCCCAGCCGCGATAGGAAGGATTGTGATTGACTACATCTTCGCGAGAAAAACGTCCGAGAACGCGCCGCCATGCGGAAGTGTCTTTCGGCCAGTCATCGCACAACCACCGAAAACCCGCGGCCGCTGGCGTGTCCGCCCCTTCGAGATGCCTGGCATGAAGAAGAACCCAGCAGGCGAGCGAAGTGACCCAAGAACCGTCTTGCTGACCAGGAACTGCAGGCCATGATCCATTGGGCAATTGGGCAGATCTCAGGAATCGCAAGCCGCGCAGGACGCATTCCGAAAAATTCTTGTCAGCTCCTATTTGGAGTAAGGTAAGAATCGCCCAGCAGGTCGGTTCGACGCGGCTTTGAGCTTCGGCGTGAAACCCCCAGCCCCCGTCTTCGTTCTGAGTGCCCTCTAAACGAGAACCCGAAAGGCACTCTCCGAAAGATACGTCGATCGGATCGATCTCTTCCTCAGAAGCAGTCGCTCTTGCGAGAGTCATAAGAGCTAGTCAGCTACTGCTGTCCCACCACCCGCTATATTTCTCACGGCCTTTATCGGGCGAACTGAGTCTGTGAACTGCGCAGCAAGGGGGGAGTCTTGCCCTTCTTCAATGCCGAGTTGATTAATTAGCCGATGCAGATAGCCTCGAGCCATGCCAAGAGTTCTTGCGCTTTCCGCTTTTTGCCAGCCGCATTCGCGCAACGTGCGAAGGACTAGTCGCTTCTTGAATTCGCGGACTTCCTGGTTATAAGACGCGACCATCTGCGGCGAGGGCGGATCACGGCGCAGTACCGCCGGGAAATTCCAGACGTCCAGCGTGGGCCCGTCGGAAAGGGCGACGGCGCGCTGCACAGCATTCTCCAGCTCACGAACATTTCCGGGCCAAATATGTTCCTCAAGGGCGTGCATTGCAGCAAGCGAGAAGCGGCGCACCTTCTTGTTGAATTGTTGCGCAAAGCCTTCAAGAAAATATTGCGCGAGGAGCGGAATATCATCGCGGCGCTCGCGAAGCGGGGGCAAATGCATTTGCACGACGTTGAGACGGTAAAACAAGTCCTCGCGGAACTTGCCCTGCTCAACCATTTCTTCCAGATTGCGGTGAGTGGCGCAGATCTGGCGAATATTGACATTGATGGTGGCGTTGCTGCCCAGGCGCTGCAGGCTGCGTTCCTGAAGAACACGGAGAAGTTTCGGCTGCAAACCGAGGCTCAGATCGCCAATTTCGTCGAGAAATAAGGTTCCATGGTTGGCGGCTTCGAAACGTCCGCAGCGGCTTGTGATTGCGCCCGTGAAGGCGCCTTTTTCGTGGCCAAAGAGTTCGTCTTCGACGAGAGATTCCGGCAGATTCGCGCAAGAAAAGGCAACGAGAGGGCGGGCGCTTCGAGTACTCAGTTGATGAATGGCGCGCGCCAGCAGTTCTTTGCCTGTGCCGGTCTCGCCTGTGATGAGAACGCTGACATCGCAGGGGCCAATTTTTTTGGCGAGAGCGAAAAGCTCTTGCATGACGCCAGACGTGCCGCGCAAGCCCAGCAGGTGTCCCGAGCTGAGGCTATCGGCACGCAGCTTATCCAACTCGATGAGCGTTTCGTGGAACTTGCTGGCGCGGCGAAGGACGAGACGAAGTTCTGCGACATTCGGCGGAGCGGTCACACCATCATAAGCGCCGCGGTTCATGGCTTCGAGGAGAAGGCGGCGGTCATCGGAGTCGATGAGGACAATGACCGGCGCGCGCGAGGGGAATTTGACGATTTCGTCCATGGACTGGAGAACGGTTGCCGGATCCTCGCTGGTCACGGCGGAACGCAGGTCAAGCAGTACGACGTCGCAGGAGCTTCGGACTTCCGGCATGTGAGGGAGCTCGCGGATACTGCCCGTGCGGGTGGAGAAGCCTTCTCCGAGTGTTTGGCCGACGAAGTTGGCAAGCCTTAAGTCTTCACTTAGGAAACAAAGTTGGATTGTTGGTTCGGTCAAGATGGGTCCTCGCTGTTCGATTGCCGAGCTTGTCTTTCAGGAATAACCCAAGGGCCTGACTACGTTTGTGAACTACGGCCTCCACGCCTTAGTAGACTAATGGAGACACATGCACGCCAGTTCCCAAACTCGAACGCGGCGTCCGATGAGGGGCGGGTCGGGTAAATTCTTTATTATCTTGGTAATCCAAATACCTTACTAATATGTGTGTACACTTAAGGGGACAGAGCCACTCTGGCGAAGGTTAACCCAATTCTCCAATTTGTAACAATTCTTGCACACATTGGAGGCGATGAGTACTTGGATCAGTTAGTCGTCGCGGGAATGCCGATCAGTATTTGGACAGGGACCGGTACTCCGTGACGAAGGGCTGGCTTGAATTTCCACTGACTGAGTGCGAGTCGCGCGGCTTCATTCATCTGGACAGTGATGCCACGATAAACTTGAAGGTCCGTGACGGCACCGTCGGGTTTTAGTACTCCCTTCAGCACTATCATTTTGTCGCGCTTGTCGGCAGGCACGGACAAGCGCCGAAAATCGAACTTGGACTCGGGTTCAGGAGGAAGTATCGCGTCGCCCCACTGGATTGCGAGAGAGCTTGGCGCTGTGGGCGTGGACTTCGAGGCTGGCTCCGCGGCGCAATACTGCATAGTCCAGTTTTTCCCGGGCATGGGAAGAAAAACTGTATAAATCTTTGAGCAGTTCAGGACTCCATAGACACCAAGGCCGCCACCGCCAGTTGAGCCTGTTGCTACGATCATGCGGTTTTTCCTGAGAGGCGACTCCCAGTGCACAGGAAACACGATGTCTGGAGGAAGAGCGGGGCCCAACGCTCCAGAGGTTTCGGGCTTGTTGTTTGCGACGTCGCCAGCGGCAAGCGTGTCCACCGCTGGCTTTTCGCCACTGCTCGCGCCTGCAACCGATTTCGGATCCGTTTGCGAACCGGTGTCATTTTTCGCGGCATTAGGTTCGCTCGGTTGGCCGGGAGTAGCGGTTTGCGGTGGAGGCGCAACAGTGAAGTCTCCGACGCGCGTCCCGGGCGGAAGAATGATCTGCGAAACGGCGGGAGAAGGATTGACTCCGACGATAACGAGCTCAGACGGGTTCGTTGACTCGGGTGCTCCCTCAGGAACCCCAGCGACGCGAGTGATGGGTGTGGGCCTGGCAGCCGAGAACGACGGAAAACGCAGATGTGGCTGAGAGGCAGGCGCAATAGGCGAGGGCACATTTGGCGCAGATGCTGCCTGTATCGTTGGCGCGTTGCTTGGCGCGAGCGATGAACGTTGCATCGGGAGAGGCTTTGCCACAGAGACCGAAGGAACGGGCAGTCGCACCTCAGCCGGAGCATTGGGTGTAGAAAGGCCTTGCATGGTCGGAGCGGCAATGTTTGGAAGGGCGACGTTTTCAGTTCGAGTGCGAGTTGGGGCGGGCTTAGCAACAGAAATCGCCGGAGCAGCCACGTTTGCCGGCTTCACCTTAGAGAGCGAAGACTCGGGAGCCGGTGACGCAACAGGTGTGATGGATGGAACTGCTTCGTCAATGAGGCGGGCCTGATGCTCAATGGGCTTGGCATTTGCGAGGTCAACCGGGATTTCGGGAGACTCGCCCTGTTTCCGCTGCATGATTACATTTGGCAACGGCAGATCCATGGAGATGCGAACGTCAGGAGCTGCGGGCTGAAGAATTGTCTGATGTCTGTTGTCGGGCCGCCTCGGCCTGGAAATTATGGCGAGGTTTCCTTGAACGTCGAAATTATTCCGAACAGGGCGCTGAGCCGTTTGCGGATCGGGTACCTGTCTAACTGGCGCTTTCAGAATGTGGGGCAGGGTCTTAGACGCGTCGAGCACGGGTACGAAATAATAAATTCTTCTTGGGGCAGCGGCAGTGGCACGCAAGTCCGCTCGCGCGGAAAATACCTGGGGCAGATTGAACAGTAGAAGAGCGAACGAGGAATGCAACAGCACCGAAATCGCAAGCGGCGTGCCGGTGGGGGCGAATCGCGCCGGTACTGATTTGCGGAAGAGGTAGATGGAGTTTGGCGCAAGGGACATTGGTCAACGAGCCGAAGGAAACACACACTTCAGGCGTCGGTGAGGGCTTGGAGCACGCGGGCTTCCAGTCAAATAGTGTTTGGGCACAGCGAAATAAAGCGTGCCGGAGGGCGACCTGTCACCAACAGGGTACACACGGAGTCGCGAACCGAGCGCTTTAGGTCACGCCAAAGGAGCCGCGATTCGGGTATCCATGCGACTTTTGAGCCAATGCTTTTGTTTTCAGGAAGCTCTGAAAGGTCTGTGGCGGATGCTTTGGTCTTAGTCCTGCTTGAACAAATGGGGATTTTCCCGTTCGAGTGGGGGCGTGTTTACCGAGATGAGAGCGCCGAAACGGATTACAAGGGGATTGCGGCGGTGGGCGCCACGCCTGTTTGTAGTCTGTGCCTCGATTTTCCTGGCGCACCAGTGCTGGGCTCAGGACACCGTTGAATATGGAAGCGCGGCGTCATCGGCAGCGACGAAGATGGCCGCAGCGGCCAACCCCTCCAAATGGACAACTAATCTTCCCAAGGACAGCAAGCCGACAGGAACCAGCGCCGGCAACGGATCATCCTCGTACCTGATCATCCCAACTGGACCCTCCGCTGACGCGGCGAATCGACATGGGCTGGAAGAGAAGGCCGGGAAAGATGCGGCGAAAATGCTGCTGCGTTCGGAGCCTTCTGGAGCGCGGGTCTGGATCAACGGAGCGTTCGTCGGAATGACGCCAATCCTGCTGATTGTGCCGCCGGGAAAGTATCAAGTGAAAGTTGCCGACGCTCGCGCGGATCACGGCGAGCAAGCGGTCGGACTGTTGCCGCATGAGACGCGCGAAATTGTGCTGCATTTAGCCGCCCAATATCCGACTCGTGTTGCGATTCACTGATTACCCGAGAAGAGTTTTGTGGAGAGAGAAAATGGGAACCACTGATTTTCAACGACCGAATCTTACATCGCCGGACGTGCAGCCGCCCACCGCGGGGTTCCGCGGACTCGGGGTTCTGGTAGCGATTCTATTGCTGGGTGGTGCCGCGGCGGTCGGATACAAGATCATCACGACGGGAGTTCCTGCCGCGCCCGCGACGCAACAGGATCGCAGCGCAGCGAAGATTCAAGAGCAACTGAACAACATCGAGAAGCGCTTGGACCGGCTTGAAAAATACCGAATTTCTGTGGCAAAGACTTCGCCGAGCGACGGCGCTGCGGAACGTGAGCCAGCCGCTGCACCGAAAACAGCAAGCCTCTTGAAGGATTCTTTGAAAAGTGCCGTGGCAGACTCTTCCACTGTTCAGCCGGAGGTGCCGAGCGAGGCTGCTACTGCAGTTACGCAACCGGCTCCCGCGTCCGGGCAAGAGAGCGTAGCCGATCATCAGGAATGGCAGGCGACAGCAGATCAGCTTACCGATGTGGTAGGCATCATCGGAACGCAGCAGACCGAACTCTCGAACACACAGAAGCAGCTCGGGCAACTGAGCGCGCAGACCCAGCGTTTCGCTGTGCCGTTTGAACTGCGCCGCGGATCGCGGCCTCAGATGGTTGGTCCCGTCTCGCTCGAGTTGAAAAGCTCCGATCCCAGAGGGCAACGCTACTCGATTTCGGTGCTTCTCGATGATAAACCTGTCGAATTCAGGAACCGCGCGGTGGACGAGCTGGTTGATTTCGTTCTGCCCGGAGAATCGGAGCCGCTGCGCTTTGTGGCGACGAAAATCGGACGTGATTCGATCGGTGGATACGTCGAAGTTCCAGGCAGCAGACGCCCGCGCTAACTCGCAGAAAGTCGAACCAGCCTAACCCTCTACCGGAAGAAAATAGTTTCTGCAGGCTTGCTTAATGGCGTCGGAAGTTAGCCGAGGCGCATCCCCGCGATAAGTGGCGGCCCAAGAGATCTGATTGAGCAGGTCGCGCGGAAGGCTCTGACTTAGAGATTGCTTGATTTCGTCACGGATGAATCGAGCCGCCTCTTCCGGTACAGCGGAGTCGCAGGTGATGCCGCGCGACACACATTCATTGCGCAGAATTTGACAAAAGTGCTCGGGTGTCGCGTGATTCACTTTGATCTTGTTGGGGATCCGGCGGAGAAAAGCGTCGTCGGCGAGTTCGCGCGGGTCTAGATTGGTCGAGAATACGACGAAGAGATCGAAGGGAATTTCGAACTTTTTGCCTCCGGGAAGCGAAAGAAAATCGAGACGACGATCGAGCGGAGTCATCCAGCGGTTGAGGAGCTCGTCTGGGCGCATGCGCTGGCGGCCGAAATCATCCAGGATGAGCACGCCGTTGTTGGCTTTCATTTGCAAAGGAGCAGTGTAGTAGCGGCTGGCACTGTTGTATTGCAGGTCGAGCATCTCCACAGAGAGCTCGCCGCCGGCTAAGACGATTGGGCGGCGGCACAGCACCCATCGCGCATCGAATTCGTCGGTGGGCGGACCATCGACTCTGTGATGAACGCCCGGGTCAAAGACGGCTATGACCTGATTGTCGACTTCGACAGCGTAGGGTATCCAGACAGTGTCCCTATAGATTTCAGGAATGTTGCAGGCGAGAGTGGTTTTTCCGGATCCCGGGGGTCCGTACAGGAAAATCGAGGTGTTGGAAACAACGGCGGTGCCGATACGCGAGATCAGTTCCTCATCGAGAACAAGAGAGTGGAAGGCGCGAACCAGGTCGGTCGGACTGACTTCAGCCTGCCGCACGCTCTGTGCACGTACGCGAGCGTGATAATCGGTCAATGACACGGGTGCCGGACCGGCGTATTGGCTCAGCGACAGAAGATCGACGGCGCGCTGCTTACCCTCGGCGCTGGCTACAATGCGGTGTGTGCCGCCTACCATGCCTTTGACTTCGCAGAGTTGCTGCTTGCGGAAGTACTGGAAAATCTGCTCGATCACGCCCAGGCTTAGGCACGTCTGCTGGGCTAACTCCGGGAGGGTCATCTCGCCATTAAGATAGAGGATCTTGAGGGTCAGATCTTCCAGCAAGCCCCTCCGGATGCCGGTTTCGGTAGTTTCTTGAGGAGCTATTAAGGTCATTTCTTCCATTTTGTTCCTCAAAGTTAAGCTGCGCTCGTTGACGCGCCTGGGAACACTGCTAAGACACCTATGGAGTCGAGAATCTGTGAGCATCCTGCGTGCCAAATTTGAATGGAATTGCGCGGCCAGGGCAGGGGTGAGTGGCCTCGGCGGGGCAGTTCCGTTAGGACCATGACTACCACACTGTGACGAAGTGGAGAAGTTGTTCTTGGATGTGTAGACTGCATTCCGAGCACGATGCCCATCGACCGAAAGGCAACGCTTCAACTTCTCGAAGAGCTGATCGCGATTGAGTCGGTGAACCCGACCCTCGTCCCGGGTGCATCTGGTGAGCAGCGGGCGGCAGAGCATGTGAAAGAGTTTCTGTGCACGCGCGGCGTTTCCACCGAAGTGGAAGCGGCGGCGCATGATAGATCAAATGTTGTCGCCGGTATTTGTCCGGCAAACAATCCTCGTGATGCCAAACCGGCGCTCATGATTGTGGCCCACATCGACACGGTTGGCGCGGGCGATATGCCCGATCCATTCACGCCGTGCGTCCGCGATGGAAAAATGTACGGCCGAGGCGCGCTCGACATCAAGAGCGGCGTCGCTGCGATGTGCGCGGCTGTCGTCGCAGTTGCCGAAGAACGCACGCGGCTCGCGCGTCCGTTTATTATCTCCGCAGTCGTCGACGAGGAGTGCGACAGCATTGGCACGCAAGCCCTGGTGCGCAGAGGCTACACGGCGGACTGCGCAATCGTTCTCGAACCGACTAATCTGCAACTCGTCGTGGCTCACAAGGGATATGCGTGGTTTGAAATTGTCACGCACGGCAGAGCCGCACATGGCAGCTTGCCGTCCGAAGGACGTGATGCGATTCGCATGATGGGCCGCGTGCTCGGCGCGCTCGATGGACTTGAAAAACAGATTGCTTCGTGTCCGGCGCATCCGCGCCTCGGGCATGCGTCAGTGCACGCTTCGCTGATCGCCGGCGGACAGGAACTCTCCAGTTATCCGGCTGAGTGCCGCCTCAAGCTTGAACGGCGCATGCTCCCGGGAGAAACCGAGGCGAGCGCAGAGGCGGAGTTTCGGGCGATGCTGGCGCAGCTCGAAAAGCAAGATTCGGAATTTCGCGCTACGCTCGGGGCTTCTTTGGGTTCCCGGCCTGCGTATGAGATCGCGGCTGATTCTTCATTGGTGCAACGTACGAGCGCGGCCATCCGCAAGGCGTGCGGCAATTGCGAACTTGCTGGCATGGCGGCATGGACAGACACGGCATTGCTCTCTGCCGCGGGAATTCCCGGCATGGTCTTCGGGCCCGCTGGCCGCGGCCTTCACGGCGCCGAAGAGTATGTAGAGATTGAGTCCGTCTACAAATGCGCCGAGGCCCTGCGCGAATTGATCCTCGAGTTTTGCACGTGAGCCCGGACTTGGCGCTAGGGCTTTATGCGTGGGGCGAAGTTCGTATTGATCGCGGGCTGGGTGCAGGTTAACGAAGCCCCGCTGCCACACACGTTCGTGAATGCGCCGATGATGTCGCTTCCTTGAACCAGCCCGACGAATGGCTCCGCATAGATCACGTAGCTGTGACCGACCGGCAGGGGGCCAAGCACGTAGGAGCCGTCGAACTGCACGACTGAGGTCGATGGATCGCACGTCCAACCGCCGAGCGTGGCGCCGAACACGGAACCCGTCGTAGCGTCCACGGCCACCACTTGGGAACCGAACATTCCCGTGACGTATTGCCCGGGCGACGTCGCAGGGAAGTCGGCCAGCGCGAACGGATTTGCGGGCAGGACGCGCCCAGCGATGTAGCCGATATCTACGGCGTCAGCAGGATCAGGGTATAGCGACCGCATTCCGGCGCGGTCATCATCCGCGAGTGGCGCGTCAGGCGCGGAGACATTTGGCCGTTCGCCAACGAAGGTTCCCGGTGAAGGCGCAAACGGGAACATGATCGCGCGCCAAACTCCGGAGTGATCGAGTCCAAAGAGATGACCCAACTCGTGCGCCAGCAGAGATTCCAAGTCGTATGCTCCAGGTGTCGTGGCCAGCGCACCTGGCGTGGCGAATATAGCTTGGCCGTCGTTGCGAAAATAAATGTCGGCATCGACGATCTGTCCGGCAAACACCGAAGGAGGCGCGGAGCCAAAAGTTTCGGAAGGCGCTTCTGCGATTAATACGCGCGTGAAGGAAAGTACCCCCGTTGTGAACGCGGATGACGACTGATTGAAGCAGATCGTGTCCACGCCATCGACACTGCTCGGCGATCCATCCGTCGCGTCCGGAGTGCATACATCTTGCGTTGAAGTTTCACCGAGTGGCCCAAGCGAGTTCGGGAAGTTGTGAGTGTTCACTCTTGTGCCCGAAACGCCGCTCCAGGTTCCATATGCTTCCTGAATCGTATTTTCGATTTCTGTTAGCTGCCCGGCGCTGCCGGCGGTCGCCTCGGTCGCAATTACTGGAAGATTGATGTTTGGCAGTGACGTGCTCCACTGCCGAGCCAGAGCAGGAGCATTCACGCCGATGTTCTGCCGTTCGACTGCCGGGCAACCGCCCGCCGCAGGGACCATGTAGTCGCGCGTGTAAGCCAGAAGACCGGTCGGCGTGGCGGCCTGAAGCACGAATGCACAAACGATTACACGAACGAATGCCCTCGCGCTCCGCCGCTTCATTTTGTGCTCCCTTGCGCAGAGGTGGCCTCAAGCACGCGCATCTTCAGCACGGCGAGAGGCCAGTTGCGTATGCCGCTGTGCTGAAAAGAGTGTGTCGCTGGTTCATACTCGGGAGCGATCGCCGTGTCCTGCGTCGCAAATGATTCTCCAGTGCGAGCGTCAAAGTGAACGCGAAACGTACCTTCTCCCCACGCGGTAATCGACATTTCGCCCGTGCGCGTCGGCTCCAGGAACAAAACTGTTTCTTCACCGGGACGGAATCGCGGAGCGCCTGGCACGAAACTCATAATTCGGCCCATCTGTCCGCCGATCATCCATACGGCTATTTCTGGCGTCGAACTGCCTTTCCAATTCTCGATGACGAGAAATGTCGTCACGGTCCAGATCTCGCCATCGTGCCATAGCCGCTCGTTCGAGATCGCTTTCGCGCGCACCACGGCGTGGGCAGAATTCACGAGCTGGTCGAGCGAGAGCTGCGCCAGTGTGGTCGATTCAGCCAGAGGCGGCAACAGGAGGCCGAAAGCGGTCAAGCAAATAAATGGAATCACATGTCCGCAAGCAACTTTCATCATCATTGCACCTCGAGAACTCCTGTCGCCGTGGTTACGTCGCCATTCGGAGTGCTAACGAAAAGCGTTCGCAGTCCCGCGGCGGTCTGGCTGGAAATTGTGAGAGTCAGTTCGATCAAGTTCGGGAACAAACTCGCCATCGACGCGGTTGAGATTCCGATATCGCCGCCTGTCTGCGGCGCACTGAACGAATATGTGAATGTCGGGTCGAGAAAATTTCCTTGCACACAAATATTCACAGTGTCTGTTCCGGAGGTCGGCCGCGTCACCGTAACTGCCGACGCCTGAATTGTGCAGCTGGATCCATCGGGCGATACCATTCCGACGAACTCCACGTTCACTCGAGAAGTTGTTGCGCCCGCTGTTGTGGGTTCCACAACGACAATGTCATTGCCCAGCGCCGCTGGCGCGCTGCTCGTGAGCGAAATCGCAATCGGGGGCTGCGGCGGGGGCAATATCACCAGTGAAACTGGGTTCGATAGCGTTGTTGGCATCCCGGGATTTTGAATCTCGACGGACAAAACACCGGCAGCGGCGACATCGGACGGTTGCAGCGTGATGGCACAAAGATTGGGCGTGGGACAACTCGTCGTTCGAGGAGAACTATTCAGCAGAAGTTGCGAGGTGCCGCTGCCGGCGGTAGCAATGAAGTTCAATCCCTTAACTGCCAGTTCGAAGCTTTGCTGCGCGCCTCCAATCACACTCGAAGGCAAGACGGTTTCGATCGTCGGTCCCGAAGTAATCGCCACGGTGGCGGAAGCCGTAAGCGAGGGCGTGGCAACGCTTGTCGCCGTGATAGTGATTGCATTCGGAGACGGAGCAGTGGCAGGTGCGGTGTAGTTGCCCGCGTTGTCGATTAGTCCGCACGATGCGCCAGAGCATCCTTGTCCCGCAACGGCGCTCGAAACGGTCCAGGTGATGCTCGTGTTCGTCATGCCAGCGACGCTTGCGACAAATTGAAATTGCTGCGAAGGGCCGAGAAAGGCGTAAAAAGGCGCAACGCTTACTCCAGGTTGGGCTGGAGCGCTGATTGTGATTTCCGCGCTTCCGTTGGCGGTGGCGTCCGCTTGACTCGTCGCTGTCAACGTCACCGTGGCCGGCTGCGGCTGCGTTGACGGCGCTACGTATTCGATCGTTGTTTCTGTTCCCGCGGGTGTCGCGCACGGATTTGAATTCAGCGCACAGACTTGCCCCACGCTTGCGCTTCCATTTCCGATACCGTTCACTGTCCACGTTACGTTCGCGTTCGACGTACTCGTGACGGTCGCGGAAAAATCTTCGCTCGCCCCTGCCGCTACGACCGCAGATGCAGGTGACACAGTCACAGCAATCGGTGGGCTGTTCACAATCGTCACCGTTGCGGACGCGTTCTGCGTTCTGGCAACTGCGGTGACCGTTACGGGATTTGCGGGTGGCGGTACTGCGGGCGCCGTGTAAACCGCCGAGTTTGCGCCTGTCGCCGTCACTATGCCGGTCGTCGAATTGCCTCCGGCAATTCCGTTCACTTCCCAAGTGATCGTCGTGCCCTCCGCAACACAAAGCGATGTCGTAAAGCTTTCCGTCGCACCTGTAGCAATGCTCACATTCGCTGGCGAAATCGAGTTCGCGGCTGCGCACGAAACCGTAACGCTTGCCGTAGCAGACTTCGAAGAATCTGCAATGCTCGTCGCTGTTACCGATACGATCGCGGGAGCGGGAGGAATTGCGGGCGCAGTGTACGTAGCAGCGTCCGGCCCAGTGACACTCAGCGTTCCGAAGGTTGCGTTTCCTCCGCTGATGCCGTTGACGGCCCAATTCACCGCGGAGCTTGCGCTTCGGGCGCCGCTGACTGTTGCGTTAAAGTTGACGGCCGTTCCCGGCGCGACGTTCGCTGAGTTCGGGGCGATGCTCACCGTGATACCGCTTTGAATCTGCACCGCCGCTGATCCGCTGGCTTGCGGCGCGGATTGCGTCGTCGCGGTGACAGTGACGTTAGTTTGTGTGGGCATTGCCTGTGGCGCGGTGTAGAGTCCTGAACCAGAGATCGTGCCGACTTCTGAATTCCCGCCAGCAACGTCGTTCACGCTCCAATTCACGGAGCCGGAGTTTGCTCCAGTTACCGTCGCCGTGAACTGAGCAGTCTGTCCTAGTGAGACAGAAGCATTCTGGGGCGACACAGTGACCGTTACGGTTGCCGGAGGCGCGGTTGAAGACCCTGTCGTAAATCCGCACGCACACATGGCGAGCGCGAACCCAATTGCGATTAGGCAGACCGTCGGTACGCGTCGCTTCAGCGGGTTTGTGTGAGTGAACTTCATGTCTGCTCAAGTGGCCGATTGCAAGCGGTGTTCCGTTGTGGTGCATCGGCATTAGTCGACCGGTGTCAATTGACACCCTCCTCGCAAGCATCGGAAACAACAAGCGATACCCTATGGTCGCTCGGCGATTTGTCATCAGTGCGCTGTGGGAACCGTCGGTGAATTTCTCTTCGAGCAGTTTCACGTTGGAACTGTCTCGTATGGCCGTTTCCTGTCTTGGAACTCAGACGCTATTTGCAAAATCCGCCTTGTGCTGCGACCCGGGTCGGCAACCGTTCTACGAATTCAGTGATCCAAAAGCCCATGTCCGGCGTCTGGCATATTGGAAAGGCGATGGATGCGTTCGCGGCGAGCCGTGCTGAATCCGTGACAGATGACGCTTCGCTCGAGCGCGAGTTTCACGAGCGTCTTGGAGAATGCGCGACCCTGGCTTTCCGCGTGGCTCTTGGCGTTCTGCGCGATTGCGCTGAAGCGGAAGATGTGGCTCAGGAGTCGCTTCTGCGCGCATATCGAAACTTCCATCACTTGCGCGACCGTGGAACGTTTCGAAGCTGGTTGGTCCGGATCGCCTGGCGCACAGCCATCGACCACCGCCGGGCGCAGAGGCGCCGTCAGCGCCATGAGGAAAGCGCCGCAAGAGACGGTCTGCGCCAGATCATTAGTGCCGCGCAGAATGCCGAAGAGCTTGCGGCCTCGTGTGAATTCGAGCGCCGGTTGAACGAGGAAGTGGATACGTTGCCGGAGAAACTGAGGATCGTGATGATTATGGTGGCTATCGAGGGCTACGACACACGCGAAGTTGCCGGCCTGCTTCGATTGCCGGAGGCCACGGTGAAGTCCCGTTTACGATTGGCGCGTAAGCGCCTTGCCGAGAGATTGCGCTAGCTGAACGAGCGCGAAGAAAGGAAAGTGAAGGCAACGAGATGGCTGGTGACACAGCAAATTGCGCGCAGATTCGTGAACGAATGCTTGACGCCGCAAGCAATTCGCTTTCTGGCACGCTGCGAGCATCTTTCGACGCCCATCTCGCTGGCTGCGCCGCTTGTACAACAGAATTTCGCCGCGTGCAAACTCTGCTGCAGGCCATTGATCACCGCGTGAGTGCAAGCGTCGCCGCGGAACCGTCGCCTCGCCTGATGGCGAACGTTCGCCGGGAGATCGCCGCACAACCAGGTCGGGTTCGACCTTGGTGGTCACGGAGCGTATGGCTCACCGCTGCTGGCGCTTGCGCCGCGCTCGCTCTTTTGATGTTGACCTTGCGTTTCGTGCATAAATTCAACAGTCCGGCTCAGGGTCACGTAGCGGTTTCAATTCATTCTCCGTCACCTGCAAAGTCCACTGCGCACCCGCGCCTCAACGCGACCATCGAATCTGCGGCTGCGGCCCAGCCGCGCAAACAGGCGGGCACCCACGTGCATCGTCTCTCTGGGAGCGGGGTTCATCAGAACTTTGCCGAGCCAGAGGTCATTGTCCAGCCCGGCCAAATGCAAGCTGTTCTCCAACTTGTCTCAGCGGCACAGAAGCGCGAGATCGACGGAGCCAATCTATTAGATAGCCAGAAGACAAGCGAACCATTCGAAATCAAGCCGCTGACGATTGCTCCTTTGAAAATCAGCGCCTTAAAGGATGATTCGGAATCATTAACTTCGAGCAGCAGTCAGGACGGGACCCAAGAATTGGTGAGCCAGCAGTCGAATTAAAGAAGATCTAGAAGGAAATCCCGAAAGGAGCGTTATGACGAAAATGCGGATACGAGTTGTGGGAACACTATTGGCTTTGCTGATTTTCCCCGCATGCTTGTGTGCTCAACAGCAAGCGAACACTTCATCGGACCAATCCACGACTCGTCTGCGTCTCGAGATTGTGCTCAGCGAATACGATGGCAGTAAAGAAGTGGGCAATCTGCCATATAGCTTGTTTCTGGAATCGACTCCGCAGGGCCGCGGGCAGCCACGGTCGGTGCGTATGGGCCTAAAGGTACCGATCGCAACGGGTGGGGGTCAGAATGGCGCAACCACGCCGATCGTAACCACGCAGTACCAATACGAAAATGTGGGAACCGACATCGATGCCTGGGCCAAAACCGTTGGCGACGGCTTATACGACTTAGATGTTAACGTAGACAGGTCGTCAGTATATCCGGCCAATCAAGGCACTGAAAGTGACAGAATTCCCCGTGTTGGAGGGCTCCCTGTTGTGAGAAGTTTCCGTTCAAGCTTCAATTTGGCCTTGCGAGACGGTCAGACGACGCAAGGGCCCTCTGCAACGGATCCCTTCAACGGTCACGTGCTGAAGGTCAGCATCACGCTGCACGTCGTGAAATAGTTTCGTTTTGGCAGCAAAACAAAAGGCGCTCGAATTTCAGAGCGCCTTTTTTCATTTCGGTCTTCGATCTAAGGAGTTTGCTGGTTACTGCCCGGGAAAGCTCGATGGGCTCACGTGCTTCCGCTCATGGTGGTTCAGGATAATGGCGAGCACCGTGAGGGCGCCGATCAGTATGATTCCCAGCAGGACAATGAGCCCCTTGCGGCGTCTCGCCGTGCGATTTTGATTCTGGTCCTGCCCGCGATCCGGAACCATGCTGACTTCCATAATGGCCCCGGCAGGAATAATCTTGCTCGCCCCGTCGTGTGAAGTTGTTACCAGAAGATTGCCATTCTCAGCCCCGATGATTGCCGATGAAGGGCTCGTGAACTCGACATAGCCCGACGCAGTAGGCGAGCCGTCCGGAGCAATCGTCGCATCGTAGAGATATCCGTTCACAAGAGTTTTGTCGGTGCTGCGGAACCGCACCTCGCCCTGCGCGATATCAAAAATAACTGGGCCGTTCGGCCCCTCGCGGCGGATTTGCGCTTCGCTGTCCTGCCCCAACAAGATACCGGCGCCGCCGGGAAGCGTAACCCACGCTCCTCCTTTGTCGGCGGTAGAAATCACGTCGCCATCATAGACGTTTGTCCCGTCCGCTAGGCTGGCCCCTGCAACGGTTGCAAATTGTGTGTTGGTTACGGTGCCAAGAACGTTCGAAGTCGTGGAAGCGCCCCACATGGGAACTGCGAGGAGAGGTATGACAATGACTGCAACGAGCCGTCGTGCGAACTGACCCAGCCTCATGAGCCGCCTCTCTTGGTTCTGCTGGAACGGGCCATTCCGCAAACCTGTTGGAAGGCTAACAAACTAGGGCGCAAAGTCAAGCTGGCAAGACGTTTCGAAACCTTGTAGGTAATTCTCTCGACGGGAAGATGCTTTCTTAGTCTAAGATCGATCCAAGCGCTTCCTTCAGTTCAGAATGCCGGAACGTATAGCCGAGCTCAGTTAGTTTTTCCGGCATCACGCGCTGGCTCGCCAGCAAGGCGTCTGCCATTTCGCCGAGCGCAACTCTCAAAGCCAGCCGAGGGGCGGGGAAAAGCGCAGGTCGATGCAGCACTTCCGCGAGGATGCTGGTAAATTCCGCATTGGTTACGGCATTTGGCGCCACCGTGTTGACCGGCCCGCGCGGCGAGTCGTTCGTGATCGCGTACCGAATGATCGCCACCACGTCCTCAAGTGTGACCCAGCTCATCCACTGCCTGCCATTGGCAAGTCTTCCGCCGACTCCCAATCGGAAAGGACGGAGCATCTGCTGCAGCGCTCCTCCGTGTGCGGCGAGAACGATCCCGAAGCGAAGCATCACAGTTCGAATACCCTCGTGTTCCGCTTTCGCTGCTTCCGCCTCCCAATCTCGGCAAAGGTGTGCAAGGAAATCGTTCCCTGGCGCGCTTGTTTCGTTCAGGACTTCGTCACCGCGACTCCCGTAGTAGCCGATTGCGGATGCAGAGACAAAGACGCGGGGTTTCGTTTTCAATTGTGCCAAGCTGCCAACCAAGTGCCTCGTCGCGTCCACGCGGCTGCGGCGAAGGATTTGCTTGCGTTCCGTCGTCCACCGGCCGCCCGCGACTGAAGCTCCTGCGAGGCTGACCACAGCGTCCGCGCCTTCCATAGCCTCCAGATCGATAGATCCTGAGGGAGGTTCCCAGCGAATCATTTTCGACGTCACATCGGCCGTCGCCGTAGAGCCCGAACGTACGAGTCGCGCGATAGAGTGACCGTCAGGGCGCAGAGAATCAATAAGCGCACTGCCAATTAAACCCGAAGATCCGGAGACGATGATCTTCACGGCGCACTCCTCGGTGGGCCGGCGCGCTGCGTCGCGCCAGCTGAAACATTGCACCCAAAACTACGTTGACTTGTTAACTGCGTCAAGCACATCCATCAAACATGTTCGCGGAGCAACCAGACACCATCGAAATGGCTATCGCGTAGGCTACCGCGCTAGAATGGAGCGATGGTCCTGCGCATCCTCTTCTTTGGACAACTCAGAGAAATCGTCGGCGCCGCCGAACAGAGTCTCACGGCTTCCGATGACGTGTCTCTCGAAGATCTATACGCTAGCTACACCGGGAAGTTCCCGCGCCTCGCGGAATTTCGCTCCTCCGTTGCCGCGGCGATCAACCAGGAGTATGCCCCCTGGAATGCAAGACCGCGCGCGGGCGATGAAATCGCCTTCCTGCCGCCGGTGAGCGGGGGAGCGCCAAGCACGTTCGAGGACGTTGTTCAAATTATTCGCGTGAGAATTCCTACAGAGCAGATCGTCGCCTCACTCAAGGCCGCAGAAGACGGTGCCGTTGCCGTATTCGAAGGAATCGTCCGCAACCATTTGCGCGGAAAGAGTACGCTCTATCTCGAATACGAAGCCTATGAGCCGATGGCGCTCGCTAAGATGCGCGAAATCGCTGCCAGCATCCACAGAGACTTCGCGATTGACAGGCTTGCCATGGTTCACCGCCTGGGGCGCATCGAGATCGGCGAAACCAGCGTCCTCATCGCCGTGAGTTCAGCGCATCGCGCTGCTGCATTTGACGCCTGCCGCTACGGCATCGATACGTTGAAGCGCCTCGTTCCGATCTGGAAAAAGGAGTACTTCGCAGACGGAGCCGTTTGGTCGGAGGGTGAGAAAATCGCCGTGGAAGCCTTTCCGCCAGAACATACATCTACAACCTAGAATGATTCGGGGAAAAAGCCGCATTTCGACGCATCGCGCGCTCAGGGCGGCAACGCTGGGCTTTTGCGGCATTCTATTTTTCGCGATGGGCAGTCATGCGCAGACGATCCCGGGTGACCGTGCGCGTCTGCGGGTTGAAACAGATCTCGTCACGGTTCCCGCGACGGTGCTTGATCCCAATGGAAAACCGGTCGCCGACTTGCCCGAATCGGCGTTCCGGCTCTACCAGGATGGAGCGCCGCAAACCATTGCAAAATTCGAAACCCAAACCAATCGCCCCTTAGAACTGGCGCTGATGGTTGATTCCAGTCTCAGCACAATCCAGGACACCAAATTCGAAGACCAGGCGACCGCCCGGTTCATACACCTTGTTGTACAGCCGGGGGACCTGCTCGATGTTTTCGAATTTTCCGATTATGTTTACGACCTCTCGTCAGGCTTCTCGGCTAATGTCGCCAAACTCGAGGCAGCAGCGGAAAGAATTGCGCCGGGAGCCGGAACCTCGCTCTACGACGCGATTGTGCTCGGGTCTGAGCAACTAGAGAAGTTGCCGGAAGATCGCAGGCGGGTCATCGTCTTAGTTACCGATGCGGGCGAGACGACGAGTAAATCAAGCTTTGAAGCCGCCCGCCGCGCCGCCATTGCATCCGAGGGTTTGCTGTACACGATTCTCATTCGCGCTGTCCCGAACGAGGCTGGCCGGAATACGGGCGGCGAACACGCCATCGAAACAATCATCGATTCCACCGGCGGAGCGGTCTACTATCCGAAATCGATGACGAACTTGGATACCATGTTCCAGCAGATCAGTCGCGAGTTGCGAACACAGTATTTGCTGAGCTACTACCCTCAACCGAAGCCAAAGGCCGGAGCGTATTGCCGGATTGAACTCGATATTCCCAGCGGTTCCTATACCTTGCACTACCGCAAGGGGTACTTCGAAGCCGGACCACCCCAGGAAAGCGCAAGCCCCAACTCGAACCAATGACTGACGCCGGGAAAAGTCCTGACCATTTCCTTGAAGTAGCCATTGCTTGCGCGCGCGAAGCGGGAGAAGTCATCTCCGCCGCGATGGACCGTCCGAAAAACATCTCGTACAAAGGGGAAGTCGACCTTGTGACGGAAACCGACCGGAAGTCCGAGGCGGCGATTCTCGAACGGCTTCGGCGTGAGTTTCCCGAACATGCCATCATTGCGGAAGAAGGCGGTGCATCCGGTCCGGGCGCTTCGGCGGAATACCAATGGCAAGTCGACCCCCTCGACGGCACGACGAACTTCGCCCATGGCTATCCCGTGTTTGCTGTCTCGCTGGGATTGCTGGAAAGGGGTGAGCCGGTCGTCGGCGCCATTTACAATCCTGTGACACGCGAAATGTTCACCGCCATGCGCGGCCGCGGCGCTTTTCGCAACGGTTCCCCGATCCACGTTTCCGCCGTCGATAAGCTGTCCCGCAGCCTGCTTGCCACTGGTTTCCCGAGCCATAAACGCGTGCAGAATCCGAACATTAATTACTACTGGGAATTCACACTACGCTCCCATGGAGTACGCCGCGCCGGCGCTGCAGCGCTGGATCTATGCTCCGTTGCTTGCGGGCAATTCGAGGGCTTCTGGGAATTCGGCCTCAAGTCGTGGGATACCGCCGCAGGAATCCTACTCGTACGCGAGGCTGGCGGCAAAGTCACCAATTTCTCTGGCGAGCCCTACCGTCCGGGAGACTTGGAATGCCTGGCTTCCAATGGTTTAGTCCATACGGAAATGCAGCGAGTCGCGGTTACGATTCGTGACGGCTCTAAACCACAAATCGCTGGCAAATCCTGAATGTCTTCTCGCATCCAAGTAAACGAGGCCAGAACTCGTTAGTTAAGCAGGTCTTGCACGGAAGTACAGGTAATCCGCCGCGCACACGTTCATGCCTTTCTAGCTTTACTCCAGGCCACGCCGGATGTTAGCCTGCAAGTTCGGAATCGACTGAATGTCTTACACTTACGTTTTTCCACAACCGAGACGTCGCACTTTGGCAGAGCCCTTGGATCGCTTACAGGGCCGCTGGCGCAATGGCGGCGTAGAAACGTATTCGTTGGGCCAGTCGAGTGGCATCCAGCAGCTCAAACGGCTGGCGTTACGCGGGCACATTGAGCTCACCGAGCACAGGATAGGCATTCGCAACCTGCCTGACCTCTTTGGCGGCCTTCGGATCGTTCAGTTAACAGACATTCACCACGGGCTTTATTTTCCTGCAACGGCTCTGAGCGTAGCCATCGAACTGACCAATAAACTGAATCCGGACATCATTGCCCTCACCGGAGACTTCGTTACTCGCTCCCGTAATTACATCGAACCGGTTGCGGAGATGCTAGGCGGTCTGCGCGCCCGCGAAGGCGTTTTTGCCGTCCTCGGGAACCATGACTTTCGTGTCGACGCCGACGAGATTGCCGGCGCGCTCGACCATAACGGCATTGAAGTCCTCCGAAATCGCCATCTGACGCTTCGCCGCCGAGGCCAGAAGATCTGCCTGGCAGGCATCGATGATTTTCTCTACGGCGCCGACCTTCCGCGCGCAATGCGTGGCGTCCCCCAGGACACTCCAACGCTCCTGCTTTCGCATAACCCGGGCATCATCGAAGACGCGGCGGCTCTGGGCATCAACCTCGTTCTTTCTGGGCACACCCATGGCGGACAAGTCCGCCTGCCTCTTGTTGGCTGCGTCTACGGCCGCTCCGACGAGAAAATGCGCTTCAAAAGAGGACGCGACTGGCTCGGCGGGACGCAAATCTATGTGAGCCGCGGCCTCGGAACCGTCGTTTTGCCTGTGCGTTACGGGTGCCCATCGGAAATCCCGCATTTTGTGTTGGAACCGCATCACGACGAATCATCCGCTTCCCTATCCGACTCTTCGTCCATCGATGGCTGGTCCGCCCGGCCTCATGCGCATCGTTGATCTGATCCGCAAAAAACGTGACGGCGGGGAACTGAGCCGCGAAGAGATTCTTTTCCTTGTCTCGGGCGCTGCGCGGCAGACCATCCCCGATTACCAACTCGCGGCTTGGCTCATGGCCATGGTGTGCCGCGGAGCGACGCGTGCCGAAACCGCCTCCTTAACGGAGGCTATGCTTCGTTCCGGCGAAGTGATGGACTTCTCCGATCTTCCCGGTCCAAAGGTGGATAAACATTCCACTGGCGGCGTCGGCGATAAAACCTCCCTCATCGTTGCTCCCATCGTTGCCGCAGCCGGTGGCCCAAGTTCACCAGTTTACGTGCCAATGCTGAGTGGCCGCGGTCTCGGCCACACGGGCGGCACGCTCGACAAGCTCGAATCCATCCCCGGTTTTCGCACCAATCTCTCAAAACAGGAATTTCGCGACGTCTTGACCGCTTGCAACTGCGCGCTCGGGGGCCCGACACCGGAAATTGCGCCCGCGGACAAACACCTCTATGCGCTCCGCGACGTTACAGGCACCGTTGAAAGTCCAGGGCTGATTTGCGCCTCCATCATGTCCAAGAAACTCGCCGAAGGGATTGACGCGCTCGTTCTCGACGTCAAGGCTGGCAGCGGCGCGTTCATGAAAAATGAAAACGATGCCGCCGCGCTCGCAGAACTTCTCGTCGAGACCGGCAAACGAATGGGCAAACGCATGGTCGCGCTCATCACGGACATGGATCAGCCTCTCGGAAGGAACATTGGCAACGCCTTGGAAGTCAAAGAGTGCCTGCAGGTTCTAAACGGCCAGGGTCCTGCCGATCTTCGCGAGCTCTCGATCGAACTTTCCGCCTGGATGCTCTTGCTCGCAGGTTGCACCGCTGACCTTGTCGCAGGGAAGCGGCTAGCGGAAGAAATGGTTGCTACGGGCCGCGCTCGTGATAAATTCCGACAGATCATCAGGCAACAAGGTGGCGATGAACGTGTTGTTGATGATCCGGCACGCTTGCCGCAGGCGAAACGAACTGAAGTGCTGCGCAGCGCGCACAGCGGTTTTGTTTCGCGTATGGCTTGCGAGCAGATCGGTACGGCCTGCGTGATCCTTGGTGGTGGCCGCGAAAAGCAGGATGACTCGATCGATCCTGCGGTGGGAATTGCTCTCGGCAAGAAAGTCGGCGACTCCATTCGCGCGGGCGAGGCGCTTTGCACTGTGCATTACAATTCGGACTCGCGCCTCCGCGAAGCGCTGGATTTACTCGAAGGGAGTTTCGTCTTCGCGGACGAGCCGTCGGCACAGCGACCTTTGATTTTTAAAACGATCGAGTCGTAGTAGAGCCGGCTCGTAAGCGCTTTCCAGTTTTGCATTTTCAGGGGAGGAAAATGCATCGGGATTGGACTGGCCTTCTCGGCATTGTTACGGTTCTCGGCCTCGCCTATCTCTTCTCTACCAATCGCCGCGCCATTCGAATCAAAACCGTCGCCTGGGGCCTTGGGCTCCAGATTGCCTTCGCCTTCATAGTTCTCGACACCAATGTCGGCCGCGAAGTCTTTTCCGTCATCGGTGACGCCGTCACCAAACTCCTCGATTATTCGTACTACGGTTCAACTTTTGTGTTCGGCGATCTTGGCGCTAAGCATTCCAAGCTTGGCTTGCTTTTCGCATTTCAGGTTTTGCCGACGATCATCTTCATCGCTGCGATTTTCGCCGTTCTTTATTACTACGGCATTATGCCTTTCATCGTGAAGCAGGCTGCCAAAGTGATGACTCGCCTGATGGCCGCAAGCGGCGCCGAATCGCTTAACATCGCCGCCAGCATTTTCATGGGCCAGACCGAAGCGCCGCTCACCATTCGTCCTTATCTTCCCGACGTTACGCGCTCGGAACTGATGTGCATCATGACGAGCGGCATGGCGCATGTGTCAGGCGGCATCATGGCGGCCTATATTGCCTTCGGCGTCGACGCCAAACATCTCATCACCGCCGTCATCATGACCGCTCCCGGCACGTTGCTTCTGTCAAAAATGCTCGTTCCTGAGACCGAAACGCCCGTCACCGCTGGCCGCGTGGAAATGGCCAAATTAGAAAAAGATCCTAACGCTCTCGGCGCTCTCTCTCGTGGAACCATCGACGGCCTGTATCTCGCGCTCAACGTCGCGGCAATGCTCATCTCCTTCATCGCGATCATTTATCTGTGCGATGGCATTCTCGGCGGCGCACACAACTGGCTCGCAAATCACGGCATGCCCCATTTTCCGTCGAGCCTCGAGCAAATTTTCGGTTGGATACTCTCTCCCATCGCGTGGCTCATCGGCATCCGCTGGCATGACGCTGGAGCGGTCGGCAGCCTGCTCGGCACGCGCATGGTTCTGAACGAGCTGATCGCTTATGGCCGTCTTGGCCCCATGAAAGCCGCGCTCGACCCGCGCTCGTTCACCATCGCCACGTATGCTCTTTGCGGCTTCGCCAACTTCAGTTCCATCGGCATTCAGATCGGCGGCATTGGCGCCCTCGCGCCAAACAAGAAAGACGAACTTGCCCGCCTCGGCATTCGCGCCATGCTCGCGGGAACGGCCGCGAATCTCATGTCCGCGTCCATCGCTGGTATCATGCTGAAATGAAATTTCGCCGCGGCTCGGGTCGCCAATCAAACAACGAATTTTCTCGTGCTGAAGCGGCGGCAAAGTTCATCCGCTCCAGGACAAAGCTTCGCCCGCAAATCGGCATCGTGCTTGGCTCCGGTCTGGGCGCCTTCGCCGACGGGCTCGAATCTGCTGTCCGCATTCCGTACTCTGGCATTCTGAATTTTCCGCGGTCTACCGCTGTCGGCCATCCAGGCCAGCTCGTTATTGGTAAGAGTTCCGGCGTGGTTGTTGCCGCGATGCAGGGGCGTGCCCATCTCTACGAGGGTTACTCGCCTGCCGAAGTCGCCTTCCCGATGCGCGTGCTCACTCGCTTCGGAATTTGCGCCGTCATTCTGACCAACGCCGCCGGCGGCGTCAACCTCGGCTACAAACAGGGCGCGCTCGTCATTCTGCGGGACCACATCAATCTCATGGGTGCAAATCCGCTCACTGGCCCTAACGACGATCGTCTCGGCCCTCGGTTTCCGGACATGACCGAAGCCTATTCCAAATCGTTTCGTGATATCGCCCTCGAAGAAGCGCATCGGCTCAACATCGAAGTCCACGAAGGTATCTACGCCGCCGTTCCGGGTCCCAGTTATGAAACGCCCGCTGAAATCCGCTATCTCCGTACAATCGGCGCCGATGTCGTCGGCATGTCTACCGTTCCCGAAGTCATCGCCGCGCGTCACACCTCGATGCGAGTCTTGGGAATTTCGTGCGTCACCAACATGGCCGCCGGGATTCTGGACCAGCCGCTCAATCACGACGAAGTCCTTGAAACAGGCACCCGCGTCAGCGGCCAGTTCATCGCTCTGCTTCGCGCTGTCCTCCCTCGCCTTGCCGCCGATTTGAATGCATAATTCCTCAATGGCCTCCGATGACGCACTAATCGCCGCGGCTCGCGCCGCCCGCGAGCACGCTCACGCTCCATTCTCCAAATTTCGCGTGGGTGCCGCTGTGCGCAGCAAATCCGGTCGCATCTTCTCCGGTTGCAACATCGAAAATGCCAGCTACGGCCTCACTCTCTGCGCTGAACGCGTCGCCATCTTCAAGGCGCTCTCCGAAGGAGAACGTCCGCACGAATTCGACGCTATCGCCATCGTCGCCGACACGGACACGCTCACGCCTCCCTGCGGCGCATGTCGTCAGATCATTTGGGAATTCTGTGACGACGTGCCTGTCATCCTCGCCAATCTTCAGGGCAAGGTCGAGCGTGAGCGCTCCCTCAACTTGCTCCCACGTCCTTTCGACTCGTCCCATTTGTAGCCTCATCGCGTGCGGCACGATTTAGATGCCGTATCATTCAAACCACGCTCTTTTCCAGCATTTTCTGCGATAATCCTGCTCACCTTCGAGGCCAATAACGTGAAACGTTATCTCCCATTACGGTTTGCATTCTTATTCGTGTTCACCGCTGTCACGCTCCACGCCCAGTCGGCAACTCACGTCGATCTTCTCATCGTGCACGGCACGGTTATCACCATGGACGCCGCTCGTCACATCTACGACGACGGTGCCATCGCCATTCGCAGTGACTCTATCGTCGCCGTCGGCCCCGCGAGCGAAATGACGTCGCGCTACGATGCGGCGCGCACTATCGACGCCACCGGCGAAATCGTCATGCCCGGCCTTATTAACGGTCACGCCCACGCCGCCATGAGCCTTTTCCGCGGCCTCGGCAGCGATCTCAATCTCAACGATTGGCTGCAGAAGTATATTTTCCCGGCGGAGGCTCGCAACGTCACGCCGGACTTTGTCGAATGGGGCACGCGCCTCGGCATTTTGGAAATGCTTCGCGGCGGCATCACCACTTACGCCGACATGTACTATTTCGAGGACAACGTCGCTCGCGTCACCAAAGACGCCGGCATGCGCGGGGTTCTCGGCGAAACGTTCATCGATTTTCCCGCACCTGACAACAAATCTGTCCCGCAAATGCTCGCTTACGCCGAAAACTACATTAGGCGCTGGCAAGGCGACCCGCTCATCACTCCTGCTGTCGCGCCTCATTCCATGTACACCTGCTCAGTGAAGACGCTTCAGTCCGCCGCCGCTCTTGCGCGCAAATATCATGTTCCCATTTTGATTCATCTCTCCGAGACGCTTCCCGAAAACGGGCAAAGCCGTGCAAAGTACGGCCTCTCTCCTACCGCATACCTCGAAAACATCGGTGTCCTTGGATCGGACATCACCGCGGCGCATTGCGTCTGGGTCGACGCCCCTGATATCGCGCTCCTCGCCCAGCGCGACGTCGGCTGCGTCAACAATCCCTCCAGCAACACGAAACTTGCCAGCGGCACAAGCCCTGTCGTCGACTTAATCGCTGCCGGCGTTCGCGAAGGCCTCGGCACCGATGGTGCTGCCAGCAACAACGATCTCGACATGTTCGAGGAAATGGACCTTGCCGCCAAGCAGCAAAAACTCGCCCGCATGGATCCGCGCGCCCTGCCCGCCGACCAAGTCGTCGCCATGGCCACCATCAACGGCGCTCGCGCGCTTCACATGGAAAAGGAAATCGGTTCTCTTGAAACAGGAAAAAAAGCGGACGTGATTCTGATTCGCACCGACGCCCCGCACGACACGCCGCAATATGCGATGAAGGACAGCGTTTATTCCGAGCTCGTGTTCGCGTTGAAGGCCAGCGACGTGGATTCCGTCATCATTGGCGGCCGGTTCGTCATGGACCATCGCCGCATGCTCACTCTTGATGAGCCCGCCATCCTCGCCCACGCCCGCGACTACGCGAAGCAAGTCTCCGCCTCACTGACACAAAAATAGTATTCGCCAAACCGGAGCGAGTCATAGCTACAGTTCTCGATTCTTTGTGCTTTTTATGGTTATCCACATTGAAATTTCTTGGAGGTTCTTGCACTTCGCGCAATATGTGCTGCCGCTTCCCACTCCTTTTCCGAGCCGAAAGCGTTGCAGCTTCACATCCGCGGCGATGTCATTGCACCGCAAGGTCCGTACTGCTCCAAACCTCGAATGGGCTAATCCCTTCTGCAAATCTTTCGCTGTCACGACGAACGGGTACTCACGATTGTTCTCTCTCGTTCCTAGCAGATTGACGTCAGGCTCTTGCGGACGGGCAATAACGATTTCAAGGGCGACAACTCCTCCTTCGAGAACCCAAAGCGGCCGAAGAATTAGCAGGTATGCTCCACTACCGTCAGGATTCTCGATGGTTGTCTTCCAAGGCAAACCCTCTGTCCCGAATTTCCACTCCACTTTTTGGTTGAACCATACATCCTTGGCAAGGGAATTCGCAGCATCCAAGGAGCACCGATCGGAAGGGTGTCGGAAAGTACGAGCATTTGGGGCCTTAAACGGAACTGCAACCAATGTTAGCCCCATCACGATTAACGCTGGCTTCGTCATCGCATTTGCTCCTCTGTAGGATCGATCGCGCAGAAAAACTGGCATGCATTCACGGCGAAGCTTCCTGGTTTGTGAATTCTTCCAGTCGATTGAAGCGAAGTTTTAGCTGCGGCACTTCAAAGGCAACAGATATGACCATTGCTTTTGCCTTGCCCCTCACTCGCCACTTGCTCGCAGCGCTATAGCCGTTTCGGGCGAGTGCGGGTCACTGCTTCTCCGGGCAGCCATCCGGCGAAGGAAAGTCTTTACCTTGCTTCATTGCTTCTACGTTCTTCTGCTGATTCGCGTAAGTCGCCACACAAGACTCGCGCCGGAGTGGGTCCGACAACAAATCCTTGTCATACGGAGCCTGCGTTGCACCATGCGGCTTAGGCTTCATCTCTGTCCATTTGTACTGCGTGCCGAACACTTGCGGTTGCTTTATCGATTGCAGATACCGGTCCAGCGTTGCTGCGGCAATCCAGCGCGCGTTCGCGTCGCCTTTGGCCATCGCCGTTATTGCCAGCACGTGTGCCAGCAAATAATCCTCCGGTTTGTCACCATGCTGAAATATGACCGAAGCGTCTTCGAAATCTTCGCCTGTCTTTAGCGCTCCGGACTCCAGCATTTGGTGCACAATTCGCCGTCGTTCGGTATCACGATCCGAGATCGCTTTCCATTGCGCCTGGCTTAGCGACATCGCCCCCTGGCGGTCCTTTTGGTCCGCGTCGAGGAGTTCCTTGATCGTAGGCGCAGCCTTCGGCGCTTGCTGTCTGCCTAACGCTGCCATTGTTCCGAATGCCGTCAGCACCAGCAACAATCCCGCCATCACCTGCCATGCTCGCCGCTTCAGTGTTTGCATGTTCCTCTCCATGTCTCGCAACTCACATTCGCTCTCGCCAGAACGATATTGCATGAGCCACGCCCCGATTTGCCTCACTCCGGCTTTTCGCTGCGCTTCACGATCATTTTTGCCGCTGTCGACCGCAACGTCTCCGGAACGCTCTTGCTCGTGCTCAAAATTTTCAAATCGCGCGGCGTCAGCCGCGCCAACTGGTGCATCGTGATGTCCAACGGTGTCTTGGAATTGAAAATCAGGTTCTTCACGATCGCATAGTTCTTCATCCATTGCCGGTTGTTGGCCATAAGTCTCAGGATTTCCGTCGTCAGCGTGGTCATCGACGCGAAGCTTTCCACTTCCGCGTCCGTCAATCGCGGCGATTGAAGCACCGAACGTTGCACAACTTTATTCGAATCGCGAATCAAAATGATTCGCTCTTCTCTCCCGCCCGTCAGTGCCAGCTTCACGCGTTGCAGCACGTTCATCGTCGCCAACCGCTCCAACAGGGTCTTCCTTTTCGTAGGATCCGGCTCCGCCGCAGCCACGGCCTCTTGCAGTTCTGCGGATTCAGGAGCGCCTTTTTGCATCTCAGCGAGAAAACTCCGCTGCTCTGCGTTTGCATTGGGCGACGCCGCCAGCGCGTTAATCAGCACCACGGATGACGTTAATCGCTCCAGATTCTCTAGCAGAGTTTGAATGCTTGCCGTCGAAAGATGACTCGTCACTTTTTCCAGCGCTTTCACTGGGCATGAAGCGTTCTGTGCCAAGGCGTCCGCAATTCCCGGCGCACTCGCCAGGTTCGCCGCGCAATAATGCATCATTGCGGGAGCCGCATCGGCCTGCGCGAGCGCCGTGGCGAAATTTTCCGGTGTAACCTTCGCCAGCGCTACCGCTGCGCCCTGCGCGACTCCCTCGATCTCATCCATCGCGAGCACGGCAAGAATCTCCGCGCGCTCCGGCCCGCTCAGTGACACTCCGCCCGTGCACACCGCGAGCTTCCGCGCTGGTGCAGCGTTGCCAAACACAAACTCCGTGCGAGCGGCGCTCCGCACCTCGTCGCTAATACCCATCTCCTGGATTGGACTTAAGATTGTCGCGCGTTAGCGTGATTTTCCCTGGCTCATTGGGTGGACCAAGGGGAGGCACAGTGCGTCCATTCAGTTCGAGCAGCACCGCGTTCGACTTGCTCGCCGTAACAATAAAACTGTTTTTCGCGTGCAGTGTGAGTGACTTCAGCGCTTCCAGTTTGCCTGCGAACACCACCGTTCCATCCGCGCTCACTGTCACCGTTGATGTTTCTCCCGCCTCGACCTTCAGTTCCAGTGGGCCCGATGTGGCCGCCGCCCCTGAAGCATCGGTCTTGCCAGCGGCGGTCGCGTCCGCCGGACTGCGAGCATCGGTCGCAGCCACGTTTGCTGGGGATCCATTTGCTGTGTTCTGCCCATTCCCTGTAGACGTTGGCGACGCTGACGTAGGTTCGCTCTGACCCACAGGGGCATTTGCCGCATTGCTCGCAGAGGAAGCGCTTGCCGGTGAATCCATCGCAGTGGCTTTCTTGTGCCGCAGCTTCGCCATCACCGTTCTGAAAATCGGGTGCCTCTCGTGCCACGCGCTAATGGAAGCGCCGTATTCCTTGTGTACATACCATCCGCCCGCAACAATTCCAGCAAGCACCACAATCGTTGCGATGATCCCGAACCAATTCCGCCTCTTCCGTACCGGTTCCTTCGTCCACACAGCGATTTCCGGCCGCTCGTGTGTCTCCAGCGCGTATTCCGCCACCAGTCCGTCCTCATCCATTCCCAGGAACCGCGCCACGGAACGAATGAACCCGCGGTTGAAGATCCCGCCCGGAAGCTGCGCCCAGTGCTCGTTTTCCAGCGCTTCCAGGAAACGCACACTAATCCGCGTCGCCGCCGAAATTTCTTCCAGCGACACGCCGCGCATTTCGCGCTCACGTTTTAGGTGCTCGCCGAACGTACTCGTTGAGCTCATTGCAGACTTTAATGAAAATGGTTCACCGAAAAATATAGGCGGGCGTCCCAGTACTGTCAATCGAAGCTCGAGGGCGGCGTACCATGACAAAAAGATTGCCTTTTGCGCACGGTTTTCTGCGTACCCCGTTGCGATAACCGTCTTGCCAACTTATAATGCCAGCCGATGCCCGAGGGTAAACTGCAGGAGATCGGAGCGGCCTTCGGCGCCCCTAAACTAAAAGTGTCCGAACCCAAGCCTTTTGCCGGAGCAGAACGCCGCCGTAACCCAGCCATAGTCCCCGCCGAACCAGACAACAGCGAAATTTCCGTCTTTCACGAACTCGGCAAAGCTCTAACCTCCTCCTTGCAGCTCGACCAGGTTCTCCGCACGATCATGGAGAAAATCAACGAGGTTTTGCATCCCGACACTTGGTCGCTGCTCCTGATGGACACTGAAAAGCAGGAACTCTACTTCGAGATTGCCACAGGCGAAGGCTCTGAAGCCCTGAAGGACGTTCGCATTAAACTCGGCCAGGGATTAGCAGGATGGGTTGCAGAAACGGGCGAAGTTGTCGTTGTCCCCGACACGCGCACGGATTCGCGGTTCTTCTCGAAGGTCGACGACAAAACCAAGATGCAGACCCGCTCCATCGTCGCCGTTCCGGTCCGTTTCCGCGACCAATGCCTCGGCGTCATCGAGCTGATCAATTGCATCGGACCGGAAGGTTTCAGCCCTCGTGAACTCGCCCTTCTCGAAGCGCTCGCCGATTACGCCGCCATCGCTATTGAAAACGCGCGCCATGTCCAGCGCATCCACGAGCTGACCATCACCGACGACTGCACAACTCTTTACAACGCCCGTCACTTGAACTTCATGCTCGACACCGAAATCTACCGCTCCCACCGTTATAGCTACGAATTCTCGCTCATTTTCATCGACCTCGATCATTTCAAGGCTGTAAACGATACTCACGGTCACCTGACCGGCTCGAAGCTCCTCGGTGAAATCGGCAACATGATCAAGAGTAATTGCCGGCTGATCGACTTCGCTTTTCGCTACGGTGGCGATGAATTTGTACTGCTACTTCCACAAACCTCCAAAGAGAACGCGTGCCGCGTCGCTCGCCGTTTACACGCGCTGATGAAGAACACCGTGTGGCTGAAAGAGGAAGGCCTCAACGTCCACATTACCTCCAGCGTAGGCGTGGCCTCTTTTCCAATCGACTCCGCCGAAAAGGCCGGTCTTCTTCATCTCGCCGACGAAGCCATGTACCTCGTCAAAAACACCACCCGCGACCGCGTCGCCGCCGCCAACACCGGCCTGCTTCCCGAATCTTAGTCCAGCTCTCTCGCGGCTTTCGCACTCGTCGCCGCCGCTGATGTCACCACCAGAATCGCTCCTGCGCCTACGAACAGCCACATCAAACTCCACTGTGCCACCACGCCGGAAATCGCATAGGAAATAGGCACCAGCCCGATCGCCGCGAACATCAGCACGCTCATGATCCGGCCGAGCATCGCCCGCTCCACGCGCAGTTGAAGCCACGTCGTGAACTGTACGTTGACGAATCCCGCTCCGAGGCCCATGAGTGCCAGCAACGCGGCAACCACGCTGAATTTCGGGTACGCACCGATTCCTACCAGTTCCAATCCGCAGACAATGCCTAGCCCAATAAATTGTAAGCCGCGGTGCCGTGGCTTTTTCACCATTCCGCCTAATGCCATGCCCCCGAGCATCCCGCCGCTGAAGCATGAAAGAAGAGTTCCAAACGCCGCCGCCGACCCAAAGCGGAATTTCGCCAGCGCCGCAAGCCCAATCGCCACCGGCCCTGCAAGACACACATTCAACATTGCAAAAATCACCATGAGAAACAGGAGCGCCGAATCACTCCGCACCGATCGCAAACCTTCCGCAATCGAATGCAGCATGCTCGGTCGCGTTCCGCTCGGATGTGGAATTTTCGGCGGCTCCGGCACAGCAATCAGCGCCGCAATTGCTGCCAGAAAACTCAGTGTGTCGAAGAAAAGCGCAGATGCGATTCCCCAGAATTTGATGATCAATCCCGCCGGCGCCGGCCCAACCATCCCCGTCATCACGGTCGAACCCGCCAGCAGCGCATTCGCCGGCTGAAATTGACTCGGCTCAACGAGCGTCGGGACAAGCGCCGGCCCCGCTGGCAGAGCAAATGCGTCCGCAACTCCAAACGCGAATGTCAGCAAATACAAATGCCACAGCTTGATCACATGCAGCCACACCAGCAATGTCACCACGCCCACCAGAAACATTCGCACGGTCGTCGTACAGATCAGCACATAACGCGCCGACAATCGGTCCGTCGCTGCCCCGCCGACCAGCATCAATGCCGCGCGCGGAATCGCCGCCACCATCATGACCGTGCCCAGCACGAGGCTCGATCCCGTTAGTTGCAACACCAGCCATGGCAGCGCCACGAGGTAGAACTGGTCTCCCAGCAGCGAAACTGTGTTGCCAATCCACCAATTGCGGAAAGGCCGCGTCGCCAGCGGATGCTGCTTCGGCGCAGGCGCAACAGGCGTACTCGTAGCCGAGGCTGCCGTCATCGGATTCTCCTGGATTCTGTGTGCAGGAGTGTAGCAGACCCTTGCCGCATTTCATCTTGTTCGCTGGATTACCTCACAAGCGAAGGAGATGCCGGCCCATTATGGCTGCTCGGTTTTCGTTTCGGACGTCCTCTGTGAATCAACGAGGATCGAATCATTCGCTAGGAAGAACGTAAGTTTGTGGCCGGTTGTCGTGTTCCCCGCGGCGTCCGTAAGCGACGGTTGCCCGCCGGAAAGAACAAATTTCCCGTCCCGCGCAATGTATTCGCCACGGTCCGCTGTACCCGTTCTTCCGTTTTGCTCAATACGCACGTTGCCGGTGCCGACGGCGCGTTCTAATGCCTGCTGATTGTTCTCCGCGCGTGAGAAAAACATTTGCACGTTCTGGCTTTGAATCTCTCCGTCAGAGGAACGTGCGTCGACTCCGTTGCTCCATTCCATTTTCCCGGCGTCGCTCCAATAATCCACTTTCTGCGCATGCACTTGCCAAAGCACGGGCGCTGATGTTGCTTGCCGCTTCCCGTTGCCGGTGTTCCTGTGTGGTGCTTCAACGAATTCGCCGAAGACGCTTCCGCGCGCCTCGGCCCGCTGTTCGTCCTGCCAGAATTCAATCGTTCGTGCCTGCAACACATCCGAACCTTGCCACATCCGCGCGTGGCCGCTGAAAATCGCATGGCCAGCGTTCGATGAATCTGCGCTCCCGGATTTTCCAGCCGACGTGCCGTCCATTTCATCCGCCGCAATCTGGGCGCTCCCTGTCGGCGGGTTTGCGGACGATTTTCCTTTTTGACCCGAGAAACTTGCGACGACATTTCCGCTCGCGTGTACTTCATCTGTCGCTTGATTCAGTTGAATCTTTGTCGCCTGCAAATGCGACGAAGAATCCTGTACCGATGCGCTGCCGCTAAGAGTCAGTTGATTGCTCGCACTCACAAGTTGAGCGTTCGCCGCCGCTCCGCTCTTGTCGCCTTGCTGGAATTTCACGTTCCCATTTTCATCGATAGTCTGCCAGTTTCCATCAGGGCTGAATTTTGCCGATAGACTCTGTGCCGAACTGTTCTCCACTAGCTTGCCTTGAGCCGTGCGCTCAACGGTTACGCCGGAAGTCCCGTTCAGCTCGGTGATCTCATCTTGTGCGCCAAAAAGTGCGCTCAACTTTCCTCCAGTAGTGTCAACGCTCTCGATTGGTTTGACCAGCGTGAGCCTTCCTGGAGCTAATGTTTCCGTGCTGGCAATTCCTAGACCGTGGCCCACCTTGCTCGGTCGCAATTCAGTGCGCAAACTCTCCGTCGCAAGACGCCCTTGTGATTTGCTTCGGTCCGTCTCCACTCTTACCTTTCCCTGCGCGAGAAATTCCCGCGGCTCGCTTTGCGCTCCGCTTGAATCCATTACGACCTGCACGTGTTGCGCCGAAACATCATCCGTGCCATCACGGCCGTGTGCCTCTCCACGAACTCTGTCGTCGGCGCTCAGTTTCCGTAGGGTGCCGTTTGGTGAGAGGTCTACCGACATCCGGTCTGCGGCCAACGAAAGATTTCCGCGTGAGCTCCGCCCGGTAAGTTCCGGATTTTCCGTGGCCACGACATGTGACGGCCGCATCGCCGCGTCCAATTGCAATTCCAGTATCCCTGCCGTCAGTGTTTGTGAATCCTGCTGTACGCGAACCGGACCCTCAAGCCGCAACACGTCTTGGCTGCGGCGAAATTCCAAAGAGTTGCTAGTTATGTGCACCGGTGCGCGGCGGCTGTCTTGCGGCGGCGCCAGATCGAGCTGCACATCCTTTTGAAGCGCGACGTTTTCGCTCTGCGGCGCATACACCAGTCCTGTGCCGCTTCCTTCGCCGCCCGGGAATTTCAAACTTACGACACTATTTGTGCTGACGTTGCTATCGCGCTCGAACAAAATATTGCTTGTTTCCAGTTGTAATTCCGCCCTTTGCGGAGTGTTTTTCGCACTTCGCAAATCGATCTGCACCACGCCTTGGCACCGGATACTTCCTGTCTCCGGCTCATAACTGCATTCATTCGCATGCACGGAATCGTTGCGGTCGCCGCGCGGCCCGAAGATTGTGATCACGACGTTCTCGAGCAGGCTCCGGTTTTCGTCTTTGAACTGTGTGGCCTGCGACGCGCGTACCGTAAAAATCGTGCGTGGGCCGATCGCTCTGGAAATCTCGAATCCAGTGGATTGCTGCGCGACAGTCGCAGGAACCGGTTGCAGGCCCTTTTCGTTCGCGCGTTCCCGCCATCGCCGCTGCAAGTAGACTCCGAGCACGGCCATGCAAATTGCAATCGCAATTCCCGCCGACCAGCGCGCGTACCGCGCCGCGTCGCGATTGCTCATTCCTTTGAGTTTGAGCCACGCCATAAGGACTTAGAAGCCGAGTATAGGGAAGGAGGTGGTGAGGGACAATGAGATTGAATTGAGAACGCAGTCCATCCAGCACTTCTGGAAACACCGCGAAGGCCCTTGAATTGACCTTCTTTTTAGCGAGTGATACGATTCAGATTGATTCGCAAACGAGCGCGAACCATAGTCAAGCACCGAGCCGAGAAATGAACGGGCATGTCGAAACTCCAAGCCGCCGAGCTGAAAAAAGCCTATCGGGGCCGCACGGTCGTCGATAACGTTAATCTGGAGATTCGACAGGGCGAAGTAGTTGGGCTGCTGGGTCCGAATGGCGCAGGTAAGACCACGACATTTTACATTCTGGTAGGGCTGGCGCGGCCCGATTTCGGGCGCGTTTTGCTGGACGAGGAAGACATCAGCGACCTCCCGATGTATCTTCGGGCTCGTAGCGGCATCAGCTATCTTCCCCAGGAACCCTCGGTTTTTCGCAAGCTGACTGTCGAAGAAAATTTGCTGGCGGTGCTGGAAACGCTGCCGATCACCGCAGAGCAGCGTCGCGACCGCGTGGAAGAACTGCTGGCGCAGATGGGTTTGGAGGGAGTCCGTAACAGCAAAGGCTACGTTCTCTCCGGCGGCGAGCGGCGGCGGCTGGAGATTGCGCGTTCTCTTGCGCTGCAACCCGCGTTCATCTTGCTGGACGAGCCGTTTTCAGGGATTGATCCGCTGACCGTTTTGGATTTACAGAAAATCATCAGCGAGCTGAGCGCCTCAGGAATCGGCGCGCTGGTGACGGATCACAATGTGCGCGAAACGTTGGCCGTTACCGACCGCGCGTACATCATACATGGAGGAAAGATTCTGAACGCTGGGACGCCGGAGGAATTGAGCGGCGACGCTGAAGTGCGGCGGCTGTATCTCGGCGAAAATTTTCGTTTGAACTGACACGATGAACTGGCTGCAGCCAAAACTGAATCTTCGCCTCGCGCAAAAGCAAATTTTGACGCCGGGGCTCGTGCAGATGGTGAGCGTGCTCGCCCTCAACCGCCTCGAACTGCGCGAGATGATCAATCAGGAGATCACCGAGAATCCGATGCTCGAAGTTCTGGGCGACGACGGCGTGGTCAGCGAAGACTACACCGACGAAACGTTCGTAAAGGAAGAGACGGAAAAAGTTCCTGAAGCGGAAGGCGCGAATCCGTTCGACGAATTCGACGTGAGTTCCTTCTTCACGAAGTATCTCGATACTCCTGCGGCCAGCGGCGCCAGCAACGAACACGAAGAAATTGAGAAGCCAGGATTCGACAAGTTTCTCTCCTCTCCGCAAAGCCTTGCCGACCATCTGATGTGGCAACTGAGCGTGAGCATTTGCAGTGAACAAGTGCGCAAAGCCGCCGAACTGATCATCGGAAACCTCGATGAGAACGGCTATCTGATGACTACGCTCGAAGAGATTGCCCAGCAGAACGAATACACGATGGATGATGTGGAAGAGGCTCTGGCTGTCGTTCAAGAATTCGACCCGCCGGGAGTGGCTGCGCGAGATTTGAAGGAATGCTTGATCATGCAATTGAAGTTGGTTGATCCGCAGAACACGCTGGCGCAGCAAATCGTCGGCGACTATTTGAAAATGCTCCAGAACAATCAACTCAAAGAGATTGCGCGCGCGTTGAACCGTCCGATCGAAGCTGTGAAGCGTGCGGTGGACGTGGTGAAACGCCTCGATCCAAAGCCTGGGTTGCGCTACAACAAAACGGAACCTCGGCTCGTTGAGCCCGACGTGCAATTCCGCAGAGTGGACGGCGAATGGCAGGCATTTTTGAACGACGATGACCTGCCGCAATTGCGCTTAAGCCCTGTTTATCGCCGATTGCTGCAGCGCGACGCTGCGGACCGCGACGTGCGCAATTACGTTAAAGAACGCTTCACCGCGGCCGTGCAGTTGATGAAGAATATCGAGCAGCGCAAGCACACCATCGTGCGTGTCTGCCAATCCATTCTGCGGCGGCAAAAGGATTTTCTCGAATACGGCGTCGATCACCTCAAGCCGATGATGATCAAGGAAGTAGCCGAAGAAGTAGGCGTCCATCCGTCGACCGTCAGCCGCGCGGTAGCCAACAAATATTCGCACACACCGCAAGGAGTTTTCGAGCTGCGCTACTTTTTCTCCGAATCCGTGAATGGGCCACAGGGCGGAGAAATGTCGCTGCTGTCGCTCAAGCGGCGCGTGAAAAAAATGATCGAAGAAGAGGATGCCGCGCATCCGTTGACAGACGAGCAGATCGCCAAGCGCCTGGACGAAGAGGGCATTCACGTGACGCGTCGTACTGTGGCGAAATACAGAGAAGATTTGCGCATTCCCAGCACGCATCAGCGCCGGCGAAAGGACTGACTTAGCGCCGCCTGTTTTTTTTGTGCGTGCGTTGGGACGGCACGAGCAGCCCCGATTTCCTAGCCTAAATGCCGCGCCATACGCAGCAGAATCGCCAGCTCGTCATTGTGACCGGCCTTTCGGGGTCGGGAAAAGGCTCCGTGCTGCGCACTTTTGAAGACTTGGGCTTTTATTGCGTGGACAACCTTCCTGTCTCTTTCATTCCTTCGTTTGCCGACCAAGCTATGGATGATGCTGGTGAATTTGACCGTGCGGCGCTGCTCGTCGACGCGCGCGAAGGCGACCAACTGAAGAAACTCCCTGAAGTTTACCGAAGATTGCGGCGTCAATATCCGACGACGCTGGTATTCGTCGAGGCAAGCGACACCGCACTGGCGCGACGTTTCAGCGAAACGCGCAGGCCGCATCCAATGGGCGCGGATTTTTCTGTAGCGGAAGGCATCCGCCTGGAGCGCAGTCGCATGGCGCCGATTCGCGAGATCTCCGACGTGGTCATCGACACGACGAAATTTACCGTGCACGATTTGCGCAACTTCATCATCGACCGGTTCCAAAAAGCAGGTCGCAGGCCGATGCTCGTGTCGTTGGTGAGCTTCGGCTATCGGTTCGGTTTGCCCACGGACGCGGATCTGGTTTTTGATGTTCGCTTTTTGCCCAATCCCCACTTTGTGCCGAAGTTGCGCCCGCACAGCGGGCAAAATGCCCGTGTCGCGAAGTACATTCGGTCGTTCAAGCAAACAGGAGAATTTCTGCGGCGCATCGAAGGATTGCTGGAATATCTGATTCCGCACTACATCAGCGAAGGCAAAAGCTATTTGACCATTGCGTTCGGCTGCACCGGAGGACGCCATCGCTCTGTGATGATGGCGGAAGCCGTGGCGAAAGCGCTGGCGAAGAAGGGTTACACGGTGAAACTGGAACACAGGGATCTGGAGCGCTCCGTAGCGTGAAAATCACAGCCGAGCTTCGCGGGCTCTTTCAATTTGTCCGACCATACCGGCTGCAGCTCTTCATAGGAGTCGTGTTGCTGGCCATCGTAGGCATTTGCCAGGGGCTCATCGCTTTGATGATCATTCCCGCAGTGAACGTTATTCTGGATCCCAGCAAGGCGGCAAACCGCCTGAAACTCGTGACACTGCCCAACTGGCTTACGCACTTCCTGAAACTGAAGCACAGCGACATTTATTTGAACTCTTTCCTGCCCTCCAGCATTCATTACGTTTGGACGATATTCGCGATCTGCCTCGTGGTGATTTTCTTCGTGAAGGCAATTGCAGAGTTTTTCGGCAGCACGATGATTCAGTTCGCAGGACACGCGGGCGTGACCGACTTGCGCAATCGCGTGTACGAAAAGCTCGTCCGCCAGCCGATCGGCTTCTTCCAGCACAATCCCACCGGCCGCGTAATGTCCGCGGCGATCAGCGATGTGGATCAAGTGCGCAGCGCCCTCTCGGAGAATCTATCGGACTTCTTCCAGCAGATTTTCGCGTTGACGGCCTTTGTGCTGGTGATGCTGAAGCTGAATTGGCGGCTGGCGGTCGGCTCAGCAATTGTCATTCCGCTGGTCGTGTATCCGGTCGGGAAGCTGGGCAAGAGGATTCGCAAGTCCGTGCAAAACACGCGGACGCGCGTCGCCGATCTGAGCCAGATCCTGCAGGAGACTGTAAGCGGCAACCGTGTCGTAAAAGCCTTCGGCATGGAGAACTTCGAAATCCAGAAATTCCGCGAAACCGCCCGCCGTTTGCTGCGCGAGAACATGCGCTGGGTCAAGGCGTACGTCGTGACGTCGCCAATGATGGATTTGCTCGGCGCAGTAGTCTTCGTCGTGCTGCTGCTTTATGCGCGGGATGAAATCCGCCGCGGTGTGATGGATTTGGGCATGGTCTTCGCGTTCATTTATTCGCTTTTCAACGCGTACACACCCATCAAGCGAATCGGCAGTCTGTATCACCAATTCCAACTCGCGGCGGGCGCATCAACACAAGTGCTTGGATTCCTCGCCCTGCAGGAAGAGGTCGCGGACAAGCCCGGTGCAGCGGTGCTACCGAGATTTTCCCGTGAAGTCGCGTTCGATAACGTGGGATTCGCCTATGAAACCGGGCCAGCAGTTTTGCGCAACATCAATTTGCGTGTTCCGGCCGGAAGCGTCCTCGCGATTGTCGGTTCGAGCGGCGCGGGAAAAACTACGCTCGTGAATCTCCTGCCGCGATTTCACAGCCCAACATCGGGAACGCTGCGCTTCGACGGACAGGATATCTGCGAAGTGAACTTGCGGTCGCTGCGCGAGCAGATGGCCATCGTCACTCAGGAAACAATTTTATTCAATGATACTGTCTGGAACAATTTATGCTACGGGCGTCCGGATTTGCCGGAGGCTCGCGTGGTCGCAGCCGCGAAAGCGGCCCTCGCGCATGAATTCATCACCCAATTGCCTCAGGGATATCAGACAAGAATCGGCGACCGGGGCCAGCGGCTTTCCGGAGGTCAGCGGCAGCGGCTGGCGATTGCCCGCGCATTGCTGAAAGACGCGCCGATTTTGATTCTCGACGAAGCGACTTCGGAGCTGGATTCTGAGTCGGAGATGCTGGTGCAGCGCGCGCTGAATAACCTGATGGAGAATCGCACCGTGTTTGTGATTGCTCATCGCCTCTCGACAGTCAGGCGCGCAGACACGATCGTCGTCCTCGAAGAAGGAACCATCAAAGAACGCGGCACGCACGATGAATTGCTCGTGCGCAACGGTGCCTACGCGCGCCTATACAATTTACAATTCCAGGAAATCGAGCCGCCCATGCCGGCCGGACCCGTGTAAAATGTCGCGTCCCGAATTGCGATCGATGACCGGATACGCGCAAACGCGCGTGGAAAAGGACGGCTGGGCCGTGCAATTGAGCATGCGCAGCGTGAATCACCGGTTTCTGGACGTCCGCGTGCGAATGCCGGAGGGCTGGGACGCGTTGGAAATGGAAATTCGCAAAGGCGTGCAGGAGCATTTCCGCCGCGGCCACATCGAAGTGACTCTGCAGGTGCAGGCAGCGAAAAAAAACGCCGTCGCGATTAATCGCGACGTTGCAGCCGCGTACCTTACCGCGGCACTATCTCTCGGCAAGGAATTTGGTGTGAGAGGCGAACTCGACGTGACCGCTGTGTTGCGTTTGCCGGGCGTCGCTTCGTCGGCCCCTCCCCAGGAGGAGATCGAAAAGCTCTCCGCAACCGTTCACGCTGGACTGACGAAGGCCATCGGCCAGTTGGACGAAATGCGCCGCGCCGAAGGTCAGACGCTTCAGGAAGAACTCACGCGAAGGCTGGCAGCGGTCGAGAGCGCAACTCAGCAGGTCGAGACGCTCGCCGAAAAGGCGCGTCCCGCTTATGCGCGGCGTCTCGAAGCGCGGCTGAAAGAGTTGCTCGGCAACTATGACGCAGACCCCGCTCGGCTCGCGCAGGAGGCAGCGTTTGCCGCCGAACGCAATGACGCCACCGAGGAAATTGCGCGCCTTCGCAGCCACGTCAAACAATTTCGAACTTTGCTGGCGAACGGCGGAGAAATCGGCAAGAAGCTCGATTTTCTCCTGCAGGAAATGCAGCGTGAGGCGAACACTTTGCTTTCAAAATCGAATGGCGCTGACGATGATGGCTTGCAAGTGACGCGGCTGGGGCTCGAATTGAAGTCAGAGATCGAAAAACTGCGCGAGCAAGTGCAGAACATCGAATAGCGATGGCCGACTCCTACGAACCATTGATCTTGATCGTCTCAGGGCCGTCCGGGTCCGGCAAATCGACACTGGTGAAAAAGCTGCTCGAACTGCCCGGTACAATGTTTTCGATTTCCGCCACCACGCGTCCGCCCCGCGCAGGAGAAAAGAACGGCGAGTGGTATCATTTTGTATCGGACGAGGAATTCCGCCGCATGGTGGAGCGCGGCGAATTTCTGGAGCACGCCTGCGTTTTCGGCAAACACAGCTATGGCACGCCGAAGAAGTGGCTGGACGAGGCGCACTCCCAAAAACGCGATCTGGTGCTCGAAATCGATGTACAGGGCGCCGAGCAGGTGCGCACGAAACTCCCGGAATCGATTGCGATTTTCATCGTGCCGCCTTCACGGCAGGAACTGGAAAAGCGGATACGCGCCCGCGGCCAGGACAGCGAAGATGAAATCGGCCGCCGCCTCGAGCGCGCACGGTTGGAGATGGAGCGCTATCTGGATTACGATTATGTTGTGATCAATGAAGATGTGGGCCGCGCGGGCGAAGCGGTTCGGGCCATTGCATTGGGCGCGCGCTCGGAAACGAAACGAAACAGTGAACGCGTTCGTCAAATACTCAAATCCTTCGGAGGATAGAGCACTCATGGCGGTTTCCAACGAACCCCCTGAAAGTAAGTTTGCGTATGTAGTCTTGGTTGCGCGCCGCGCCCGGCAGTTGATGGCAGGCGGACGGCCGATGGTCGATAACCCGAAGAATCACAAGTACACGCGCGTGGCCGAAGAGGAAATGAACAGGAAGATGCTCGAGTTCGAACTGCCCGAGCCGGTCGGGGGCGCCGAAGAAGACGGCAAGCGCAAGCGCGGTTAGTTTTGCGCGGCTGATGTGATGCGGTGATGATCTGATGCGAATCGCGTTGGGAGTCACGGGCGGAGTAGCAGCCTATAAGGCCGCGGAACTCGTGCGCCGCCTTCAGCAGGAGAAGCTCGCCGTGCAAGTCATCATGACGCGCAGTGCGCAGGAATTCGTCACGCCACTGACGTTTGCCGCGCTCACCGGCGAAAAAGTGATCACCGATCTCTTCGGCGAGAAACAGGCCAGCGC
>Ga0126373_10000173_pt1 | contig 43470 bp, 32 predicted proteins | sample PanSoiMetPlot_11_FD_92545 | JGI IMG/M metagenome (GOLD analysis project Ga0126373, IMG submission 92545) | Tropical forest soil microbial communities from Panama - MetaG Plot_11 | ecosystem: Environmental > Terrestrial > Soil > Tropical forest > Bulk soil | place: Panama | collected 2016-02-17 | reverse complement strand
GCATCCTCGTCCATGCCGAAGAGGACGATTTTGAGTTCGGGAAGGCGCTTGAACAGGTCCTGGAAACCATCTCCGGTCGAGACGGGCGCTATCGAATCAAGGAGCAACACGTCGCACGGGCTGGCACGGAGGAAGTCCAGATCCAATTCCGACTGGTGACTCTTCCCTGCCACGGTGATCCCTGCGCGTTTCTGAAAGAGTCGGACCAGGGCTTCTCGGAGCAGCCGGTTTTGCACAAAAAGGTGAACAGAAATTGCGGAACGTGCTTTTTCACGAATGCTTGCTGGCATCTCATCCTCAGAGATCGAAGCGATCCCTCGTAAAGTTTGTTACCTGGGCCAGATGTTCGCACAGAGAGCCACTACTCTCCGGGGAATTTTGAGTGGCTGTATTTTGCTTTGTAAAGCAGGCACGTGTCAATAGCAGGGCTAAGATACCGTCGAAATATTGCCTAGACCGTACAGACAGAATGAACTGAAAGGTAACAGCTTACTTTGTGCTTCGCGTGGTTGAAACGGGAATGCCAACCCGCCTACGCATTTATGAGGAAGCCGTGAAAGCCTCACGAACGACTCCAACATCCCCGCGTTCACGGGCGAGATACTGATCGTAGATCCAACGGTAGGTCTTTTCGAGCCCCACGCGGAGGGGGGTGTTGGGCTCCCAATTCAGATGTTGGCGGATCAAAGTGTTGTCACTGTTGCGGCCGTTAACGCCCTTTGGTGCACTGAGATCGTACTTGCGCTTCAGTTTGATCCCGGCGAACTCCTCGGCAAGGTCGACAAGCTGATTGATCGTGACCGCCTCGCTCGAACCGAGATTGATGGGCTCCACGATATCCGAATCCATGATGAGGTCGATGCCCTTCAGGCAGTCATCGATATACATGAAGCTGCGGGTCTGGATCCCGCTGCCCCAAATCTCGATTTCGTGCTTCCCCTTTGCCTTGGCCTCGATCACCTTTCGGCAGATCGCCGCAGGAGCTTTTTCGCGCCCCCCGTACCATGTTCCCCAAGGACCATAGACATTGTGAAACCGGGCGACACGCGTCCTGAGGCCATAATCTTCGCGGAAATGGCGGCACATGCGCTCGGAGAACAGCTTCTCCCATCCATAACCGTCCTCGGCCATCGCCGGGTAGGCATCCTCTTCCTTGAGTGACGGGGCTTCGAACGTCCTTTGCTTGTCGGCGTTGTACACACAGGCGGAAGAAGCATAGAAATAGCGTTCCACCCCGTATTTGACCGAAGCCTGCAGCATGTGGGTGTTAATCAGCACCGAGAGCATACAAAGAGCCTTGTTGTGCTCGATGAAACCCATGCCCCCCATGTTGGCCGCAAGGTTGTAAATCTCATTTGCACCCTTGGCGGCGATTTCGCAGTTCTCTTTGAGGTTGAGGTCCAGCGACAGGTTCTCGACATCCTCAAAGTGCCGATACCAGTTCCCCACCGGCTTGCTATCGACGGCGCGAATCGTTTTGTGGCCGCGCGCCCGCAGCGCGGAAACCAGATGACCTCCAATGAATCCACCGGCCCCGGTTACGACAACTCTATTCGATGAATCGCGCGTCATTCGACCTTCCTTTCTATCACCCAGCCAATTATTCGCTGAAGAGGTCAGGAAGACAAGCCGAGGCCAGAGCCGGTGTTGGCGCTCCGAAGGTGTCCAAACAGGCTCCCATCAAGACAACTCGAAACGATTAGTGCCCAACGGGTCGTCGTCAACCGAGGCGGAAGGCATGACACCGTCATGGCTGTACCGACTTTTCGGGAGGGACAACCTCTCAGAGGAAACGGGGAGCAGTGGATAGATCGAACCTATGGCTATGGTGCCATTCCTCGACCCTACCAGCTGAAGAAACGCGCCTAAGAATCAGGCGGGGTTTTTTGGTAGGCACAGCTGATCGGGTTTTTGAAAGGCACACCCCCCCTAGACCGTCGGCTCCTTTGCATCCCAGCGCTCGAATCTAGGCAACCGTTATTTGTATGCTGAAAGTATCGGCAGCGGCGACGCCCGGTCCTGGCGATTGAACTTCCGTCACCGTGCCATTGCTCTGATTTACCAGCGCGGCCACAAGCGGCTTCGTGAAAAACAGGGGAAATCCTCCAGCGCCTTCCTTGACCAAAGCATCGGCCTCATGGAGGACGTTGCCGAACGTGGTTTGTGTCGTCGCTTGATCCAGGTCCTTCGCCAGCATTGGCAGGTCTTCGCAGACGTTCATGAACTCCTGCGCCGCAATTAGGAACGTCAGCAGCATCGGTCGTATGGACTTGTCTGCATTCACCGCCGGGAAGTTCGTGGGATCCTGGGGCCAAACACTATCTGTGTTGGAGTTACCCAGTTCCCTGCGATTCGGCGGGCGGATCGCGGATTCCTTGTCGATAGCGGTGATATTGTAATGCGCCCAGTTTTTGAACTCGTCTACCATGTCGGGAAATCCTTGCGTCCCGAATCCACTGCCCGCATAGATCAGGTCAACGGCGTTCACGAACGCCTGGTAGTTCAGGGCGTCCGCCGTCTGTTCGTTGGTGGGTTTTCCTCCAACAAACGCTGTGAACGGTAAGCGCCGGTAGGCGTTGGCTTCGAACACGATCGCGACGCTGACATTCAACTTGGGATTGTGCAGGATCGCCTGGCGCAAAGCTTCATCTAGCCCCTCCCCGTTCGATCCTTTCAGGATCAGGTGCAGCAGACCGGCCGTTCTTCGGGCCGCCTCGGCATTGTTTTTCTCCGTCGTGGTAATGTGCAGCAGGATGTCTTTATCGCTGATCACGCCCGCTGCTGTCGTGTCTGCGGTTATCTCGAAATAGAGGTCGATCGCTTTCTCGTGACCAAACACGTTGCTGTCGGCGGTGACGCCGGTGCTGAAGCGCAGTTGAAACACGCCGTTGCCAACGTACAGCAGTTCGGATTTCTCGAAATAGGTTTGCACACTTGTCGCGTTGAAGGTGCCGAAAAGCTGGAAGCTCAACGACGTGGTTTTGTCTAGCTCTGAGCGGATGTACGACCCTGGTGCCAAACTCGTTCCCGGTTGCGCAAACGCTTTGACCATGTCGCCTTGCACGGCCAACTTGTAGCCGTTCGGTGAAGCGTTTCGGTCAAAATCAATGCTCAGCAGGACGGCATGCTCGCTGATGCGCTGAAAAGCAATTCCCGCGGACACTGTTAGCTTGTCGAGCTTCTTCAGAAGGTTGTTGACCGCGTCTTGTGCCTCTTGCACATACTTATCAAGTTCGCCCTTGCTGTCCTTCACCTTTTGCACGAATTCCTGGATCAACTTATCCCGCAGGGCAGCGTCCGAGATACCGCCGAAAAGCCGCTCCGCCGCCTTTTGGATCAGCGTGTCCACCTGGACAGCCAGGCTCACGGACGCATTCACGGTCACGCCTGCATTTAATTGCAGTCCGGCTGACAAGGTGCTTTGGTTCATCTTGAAAAGAAATAAACGAGACTTATCGGGAAGCCCGTTGAGAACGAATCGAAAGGCATCCTCGTGGGCATAGGCGACATTGAAGTCTGCGCCGAGTTGAAAGCTGGGCGTCGCCGACGCGACAACACTCCCGATCGGGCTGCTGAACGAACGCCGAAGTTCGCCGCCGCTTGCTCCCCCGAATAAAACTCCGCTAAAGCCCAACGAAGCATCCACACTCATGTTGAGCTTTCCGTAGAATTCGTACTCGAGGAAATTGCCAGGTTTGATGTCTCGATAAGCGCTGTCGCTGAAAGGCAAAAGGAAACTCTCGAACGCAACCTGCAAAGCCCCTCTCACAGTGCCGGTCTGGTCCACCAAACAGTGATTGGCAAGCAGAAACCTGTCTGATAGCTGAGCGGATCCCTTGACTCCAAAACTCCCGTTGCTGAAACCTCCCGCAGCCGACACGCCGATATTGACGTCCAACTCGATGGAAACGTAGGCTTTTCCCGCGGGAACAGTAATGATCTGTCGCAGCTTCGGATCATCATCTTGTTCACTTTCGGTAAATCGGAACACTTCCCCAGATTTGCGAATGGTGACCGTTCCTTGCGCGCTGGGGGAAAGCTGCAGGCTGATGCTCCCTAGGGTCCAACTGAGATCTTTCTGGGCCGCGAGACTAGCCTGCAAGATGTCGGTCGAGAGATCAGAAATCGGCTTGTTCAGCACCGCGCCGATCACATCGGAGGCCAGTTTCAGCTCTCCCGAGACAAATTGCGCGAAACCGTCACTGGGCAAATCTCCGTTGCTGATGGTCAGGTTGACATCTCCAATGGAAACGGTAATTGGCTTCGCCATAAAATCCCCTCTCGCACTCCAACATCAATTCAAGAATTGCCTTGTCGATGCGCTTACCGATGACGACAGGAAGTTCGCCCGGACGTGCCGAGAAGCCTACCGGTAGCGACGGCTGCTGGTCAAATGAATAATCGGCAAAGAACCTGTTTCAGTTTCGGCGGTTCGATTGGCTGCATCCTCGACTGCCAAGTCGAAATTACCGCCAATGCCGTTCTGTGACCTATGCAATGGTTTTTTTTACATCCTTTGCCTCCCTACGGGCTCCGCAACGCTTTTCGACAATGGCCTATTTTCTCGGACGGCCTTCGCCGGTTTTTGCGTAGAATCATTGCGCCGACCTTTGTTCTTCTTCTCATCCTAGTCAATTTCCTTCGATTCGTCGGTTTCGCTTCTCGAAGGTGTGCAGGGCGGCGTGCATTGGAACTTAACGACCTGGACTCGCACCGGAGCATTGCCGTCACCGGAAGAGACATCCACTAAGAGAAAGTGGTGGAACCCGCCATCGGCTTCGGCGAGGCCTTTGACCAGTGGCGCTCCCATCCCCCCGGTTAGGCGAACCTGTAGCCCATCCTTATCCTGAGGATAAGCGGCGTACATGTGGCTGTGGCTGACGAAAACCATTGCAACTTTATAGTTCTTGAAAAGCGCAAGGGCGGCATCAGAATCTTGTTTGGCCTGCGGCCCGTCCTCGTCCATCGCATGCGACGTGACGGGATTGTTGGCCAAGCCCTTGTGCATGCCGACAAGGATGATCTTCTTCCCATCACTTGCGGTCTCGAGATCCTTTGCGAGCCAAGCCAGCTGTGCGGCGCCGAAACCTTCGCCTTTGCGGCTCACATTGTCCAAAACGATGAAGTGAATGCGCTCCTCGACATCCACGGAGTAGACCGCTGTGTCTCGGAAGGGCGCGAGATTGATTGCGGAACCCGAAAGGAACTCGTCCTTGAATTTGCTCACCTTGCGCTGGCTTTCCTCTTTCGGCAGCCGGAGGATTCCAAAGGTTTCGATTTCGTGATTGCCGACGGCTGGGTAGAAGGGAACATCGCCGAGGTCTTTGAGCTCGGCCACCGCATGCTTATCTATTTCGGAAGTGATCTCCAAGTCGCCAAGGAAAAAGAAAGCCTTCGCGCCTCGCTTTTTCGCTTGGTCGAAGGCCCACGGCATCACGTGAGATTTATCGTTCCGTGAGTCTCCACCGATGGCGACACGGATTACGCTCTGCGGAGGCTGATCGGGTAGAAGATCCCAGTACTGGTAAGAAAAGCAGTTGTCCCCGCATTTTATGTTGGAGGAACGCGAACCTTTCTTGCACCCAGCGCAGCACAGGAAGAATGATAGGCAAGCACAGAGTGCCAGAGTTGCTTGTCGCTCGGTCATAACCAAGGGTCATCCTGCGGCGGTCTTTCCAACTTGCCCTGCCGACGCGTTCCCGCACAAGGCAATCAGTAGATTCGCGCCATTCGGGCTTCCGAGACCGGTACAGGGGTCCCATCCCGCTGTGGCGTTGTACCCTCCGTTGCTGCCAATGGAAATGTCATTTAAGGCCGCCGCCACACCCTGCGAGTACAACAGGGGATTGAGAAAACCCACTGATTGACCTAAGGATTGATTGATGAGCGCAGTCAAACCAGCCCAGAGCGGTGCGACGGCGCTGGTGCCCCCGATCACGGCTGAGGATCCGTCCACCAACACGTTGTAGCCGGTTGTCGAATCTGCGTCTCCAGCGACATCGGGGACGCCACGGCCCGGCTGGCCATTCGGCGAGGTTGGCACATTTGCGTTTTGCTGCCACGTTTGTGGCGGGAAGACCTGACTTACGCCGCCACCCGTTGCTCCTTCTCCCTGGGCAAGCTCATTCCAAGCTTCCTCATCCGTGATTGAGGTTCCGTCGAGGACCAGCTTGGTGCCTCCGCAGCCCGTGATGTGTGGACAGGAGGCAGGAAAGTCGACCGTCAAATTGCCATTCGGATCGCCATCGGTGGCTCCGTTGTCTCCCGAGGCAGCGAAAACGGTGATCCCCATGGTCGCTGCATCCTGGCACGCAGAATCAAAGGCATTCATCGCCTGCTGCGTCCAGGTGTTTTCCGGTCCGCCCCAGCTGATCGAGATCACGCTTGGCTTCAGGGCTGTGTCGTGAATGGCGGTCGTGAGGGCATCCAGGAACCCTTGATCGGTGTTGGGGGCAAAGTAGACGCCGATTTGCGATCCGGGTGCCACGGCCCCAGCCACTTCAATGTCGAGCTCGACCTCGCCATCGTTTCCCGAGGGATCACCCGTTGGAGAGTTGGAGGCTCCATCGACTCCGACTGGGATGACTTGGGGAGTGGGCAGTTGCAATTTACCGAAGAAAGCGCTGAGGTCCGCAGCAGAGTATCCTCCTCCTAATTCGAGGATGGCAATGGATTCTCCTGTTCCAGTCACACCCGTCGGAAAATTGTAGGCTTCGGCAACTTGCGTCGGATCGTAGCCTGCTGATTGTGCTTGAGGCTGTCCTTGGGGCTGCAGTTGCTTGCTGCCCGCCTTCTGAACACGGAAGTGAGGCTTGGCCTGGGGCCGGTTGTCCAAACCGAAGACGCCTTCAACCGCCGTTGAAAGCTCTGACGGGATGGTGAGCGATCCCGTACGACCACGATAGGAGCCCTTGGTTGGATGTTCGTAGCGGTCGAGTTTGACTTCGAACGCGCGGCTGAACGCTTCAACGGTTCCGGTCAGAACCACGGAACGGCGCGCCTGTTTTTCCTCCTTGACTTGAAGCCCAAATTCCGCTGCGAACTGCCGTACTTTATCGAGATCGTCCGCATTCGCTCCATGGGCGCTCGCGAATTCTTCCCGACTGAGGTGGCGCCGGCCGCTTGGCGGAAGGGCCCCTAATCGAGCAAGGTCGGGGTACGTACCTGGTTTCGATCCCCGTCTAAGGAAGAGCGTCACCTCGATTTTCTCCTGTGGGTCGGCGGGGCCAATTAACTTGGCGCCCGCCAGCGGCGCGCGTTCACTATGGGGCAGCCGGTACCTGGCGCGTTGAGGTGTCATGGTGTTCTCCATTCTGATGCGCTGAAACCGCAAGGCCGCGCGACTCGGTGCTCATCCTTCCCATCAATCGAAATTCGTGCCTCGCTGCCGAAGCAAAGTCCGGTCCTGCGGCGGTGGCTGTGAAGGGTCCGCAGCGTTTGTGCCTTGGAGTACAGCAACATCGAGCACCGCATCAAAGGGGAGCGTTGCAGCGCTCCCGGACATGGACAGAATGGCCGCCTGGAACACCAAAGGAGCAAACAACCGCATTACCTGAGGCGCTCCCAGGCTCAAGGACATCAACGAGCTACTAATCCCGAGAATCGCCCAAAGGTGATTGTCCACACTGACATCCAATGGATTCGGAACATGCCCGGCAATGCGTTGCATGACAGCCACGAGGTAGCCCGAGAAGATCACCAGCGACCAGGAGACGATCTGCAAGCGGGGCAAGCTCATGAGATTGCGTTCATTGATCAACACGCCGAGCGGCTGATGGGTGATCCAGATGCCAAGCACAAGGAAGAAAGCGAGCAAAGCCCCAAGTACAACGAGCCAGCTCCAGGGACGAGAAAGCCAGCTCTCGTAGGCGAACAAGAGTGAGATCAGAATGAAGAATAGGGCTGAGAGAGTCTGAAAGAGTTGAGTTCTCTGGCTCAGGGGCATGGGGACATCCTTCAGACGAAAATCTGTTCGCGGTAAGGAAAAGCTGGAGCGAGATTACGTCGCGTAGCTGATCCGTCCGGGAATCAGGACCCGAGTGGCAGAGATACTAGCGGAATGCTCAGTAAATATTCAAGTACAAAGAAGATTGAAACCCTGCCTGAGGGGATCCGCAAACCGCTGCTGATTCCAGGCACCTCGTCGGAGTATTCCCGAAATTACGGCAGCGTGCCGAACACCACCACGCTGTTTGGGGTGCCTACGTAGACCTTTCCGTTCGCGACCATCGGGGTTATGAATTTATTGCCGGCGAATTGGTCGCGGCCATTGGCTGCCTGATTGGAATTGTAGAGCTCAGAGCCCAGATTCGTCGCGTCGTAAGCGTGCAGAACGGCTGGGTTGCCATTCTCGACGGCCCACACAATTCCCTGAGTGCTGCCATTCGAGGAAATGCTCGGAGTGGTTCCCGGATAAGGAAACTGGTTCGCGCTATGCGAGGAGGGTGAGGCGGCCAGCCTTCCGCTGGTAATCGGAAACGCTTTGAGAGAATCAGCTACCGCACCGTAGTAAACGGTATTGTTGAAGTACGAAGGCTTGCCAAATTCGCCTCCAGTGGAGAGAGCACCGGCAAGCAACTGGTAGATGTTATCCATATTCGGATTGAATTTTCCCATATTATCTCGGTCGAGTACGTAAATGTTGGAGTTGTGCTTGCCAGACGCTACGGCCAAATGGCGCGTGGTGCCATTGGCATCGACCAGATCTGGCAGCAACAACGGTCCGCCCGCCCCGAAATCGGCGTCCGCGTTCGATAAAGCGACAGTATTCGAGGGCGTGAAGTAGTCGAGAAGCGTGAGCGTTGAACCAGATGAAATCTTTACGAAACAATTTCCGCAATCGCCTTCGGTCGGGAATCCGGACCCGTTCAAGGTTGTGTCGAACGTGCCGTTGCCGTTCGCAAAATAAATATTTCCTGCGGCGTCGGCTGCAGGCGCTGTTCCAGCCATCCAAATGCCACCGTCGCTGCCGTTAGGCACGAGATCCAGCACGGAGGTTTGCCTCAGAGTGTCGGAGCTGTAAGCAATAACCCAAGAGGTGAATGCGCCGACATCGCAGTGCGAGCCCCACGTCGTGTAAATCGTGCCGTTGACCTCCAAAAGACCCGGTCGCTCATTGTACTGAGCAGGATCAAAAACCACATTTCCTCCGGAGCTGCCTGCGCCGTTGCCTGGATAGGTTGCGGTGATTGTAGTGGGTCCACCAAACAGCTCCTTTCCGGTCGTCAAGTCAAGCGCGTGAATGCGATGAAAATAATTGCCGACAGCATCTTTCGAGACGGCGACCAGGTAGATGGCGCCGCGGCTGCGATCGATAACCGGTGTTGAAGTAATGCCTATTTCCGGCATCACTTGGTCACAACCACGGTCGTCGCTCGGAATTTCACCAGGCGATTGTGTCGAAGTCATCCATAGCGTCTTTGGCGTGCCGCCACGCACGCTATCAGCATCAAATGCGAACACACTTCCGTGCTCGGTAACAATGTAAAGGACATCTCTTGTTCCAATTCCGGAAATCGAGACATTCGAGAGGTACAGCGGCTGCGCATCCACTTTGCCATCGACCTTGAACACGCCGAGTTGGCCGAATGCAGTTGAGCTCACATTCGCAGGAGTAAGGGTTGTTTCGTTTGTGTTCGCACCCGTACGCATGTTGTCGTAGTGATAGGTGACAACGTCAATGGAAGACGGAGTTGGGGTCGGCAATGGATTCGGATTGCCGCCGGAGCTGCTGGTATTCATCGAGCCACCACAACCGGCGAGCAACTGCAGGGCCAGAAGAACGATGCTGACGCGGAACAGCAAGTGACTATGTACGCGGCGACTTACGGACGAGCGATCCAGTAGCATAGACTTAGTTTACCTGCAAAAGCGGCTACGCCTGCGGCGCGTGCGGATTCGTGGACCCTCGCAAGAACCGGTTATGGACAATCGGGAACGACCTTGCGAGACGACAGGTCGTAGCGGCTTAGAGAACTGAGACCTGCATTGATTTTAACGTGCTCGCTTCACACCTACGAACGCGGGAACTCGCCCTTAGTTATGCACTCCCACACAATCAATATTGGTGTATTGCGCTGCGACATCCGTCCCCGCCACAGTCTGAAACGTCACCGAGGCGGCTGTGAATGCAGTTAGGCCGCCGTTAAGCGGAACTCCGGAGGTGACCAGTCGGCCACCACACTCAGCGCGATAATTCGTGTCCGCAAAGGCAGATGGCCAGGTGATGGTGACACTACAAACAGAACCTGCGACAGGAGCGGTCCTGCAGCCCGATGCGCTTTGCGTCTGGATTTCACCGATCACATCATCAGTGGTGTTCGCGGCGTTGCGCCAGCCAATCTTCTCGTCATTCGCCAAACGGACGAGGCCACTGCCAGAAGGATCTGGCGCGCCGGTTCGAAAAATGAAGGAGTCCGTGTGAGCCCATGAATGACCGGGGTTCCCCGAACCCCAGGTGTTGTTTGTCGAGGGACCGATCCACAGGTTCGGATTGATCTGCCATTGGTCAGCGCCTCGATCGGTCCGATAATAATGCACAATCCCTTCATCGCTTATGAACCACTGATAGTTTCCTCCATTGGAGCTGCAAAAGGCAGGCCCGGAATTTGTCAGGGTGCCGCAGGCCGAAATACCTGCCGACGGAGACCGCCATTGCACCGCTCCAAATTCCGGTTGGACGTTCGTCAAGTCAGGATTGAAGTAATAACCTGGGGCGAGAGCCTCCGTTATAGGGGGAGAAGTCCAAGTGTCGTAACCCGCACTGGTGGCCTCGAAATGTAAGCCTTTCAAATCTCCCTTGGTAAGGCCACTCATCACAAAAAGTGTGCCGGTTCCTGGGTTGTAGAGGTCCTCGTACTCTCCGGTGAAAATGAGGCCGGCAAACTGAGCTGAACCCTTGGCCTTTGTTAATTTGATGGAGTAGCCGCCTGGTTTGCCTCCGGTCGTATAGGCATTTAGAAAGTGGACATCCGCGATGCCGTTGCTGACGAGGGGCCCCGCCGCAAGGAGAATAACACCTTCGTTGAGAACCGTATTTGATCCTGGATCGGAGGAAGAGAACTTGCAAGACAAACAAGTAAAGTGGTCGATGTCGCCTAGGCCACCAGCGTCTGTGCGCAATTCAATGTGTGACGCGTTCATCCCGGGATGGATGCAGGTAAGTCGTTCGTTGAGGTTCCAATAAGAATGATCACCGTTGCCCGTGATTCCTGAATCGAAGTAGAAGCAGCTTGCGCCCGGGTCCATGACCGTGACTGCGTCCAATTTCGTGTCAGACACGGCCGAGAAAGAAATTCCTCGGCGTCCTGTGTTTCCCATTTTGATGATGCAGCCGTGAATCTCGACAGAGGACACAGGGAACGATGCGGTGATAGCGTCTTGTGACGAAGTCAAACCAGCACGAGAAAAGTCGAGCACTGTTCCAAACAATGGCGGCACATGCGACATGGCTAGCCCACTTTGGCACCAGATCTGGGACCCCTTTCCGGCGATGACCTGTCCGCTTAAGACGACTGTGCGATTGCCTCCCATGAACCTTAGAACTGCATAATCCGGGAGTTTTCCGCCTGCCCAGCTCGTGATATTTGTCGGGACGTCGACCTCACCGCCGCCGACCGGAACGGCTGCAAGTGCGTCTTGAATCGTGGAGTATTTGACACCGTCCACATAGATGCGGCCGGATACGGCGGCGGATGTTTGACTAGGCGCCCTGGGCGCAAGCACGACCAACACCAGCGAAAGCATGATTGCCTTTTTCATGATCCTTTAATTCGCGTGAGGAACCCTCCGAAGTCTGAATTCATCTGCAAGTGCAGGTCACCCATGACCTGCTCGTGCGTCCGCAGGAAAAGGATATCTGATTTCGCAACTGCGGAGTGCATGTCGAAGAGTAACCTCTGATCTGTTTAATGCATTTAGCAATGGACACTCGACGGCAAGGCAACGAGTCACGAGGAACTTGACGTGTGACCGGCTGGAACAAGTCCATCGGGAGTGAGAGAGATCACTCAACAAAGGGGCTGGACGTGCCGATGAAGAGATCTAAGCCGGAGCGAATCGTGATCTTGCTGCGGGCGATCGAAGTGGAGATCGCGGTCTGAAGCGGGGTCAAGCGAAAGGCCTGAAGGAACAACGACGCGAAAATCTTCGTGGAGTCAGAAGAGCAAGAGCCGACTAATCGTGCCCATGATTCGACTAGCCCTCCGCTGGTTAGCCGAACCATCATCACGCCCGGTATCGCCCACCCGCTAACGCTCGGGTCGCTCGGTTTCGCTCAATCCCGATCCCCACACCCGTATTCTGCTGTAGAAACGCGCGGTTCCAAATTGTAGCAAACGGTCGGGAGCAGAATCGTAACCGTATAAACTGCCGGAGTGCCACTCTCGACCCCCGCCAGGCCGATAGCTGAGCCTTCCGTGTTACGGTGTGGGTGTGCTTGGTGCGCTGCGGTCACTGACATAAAATACGTACCGGCCCGAATAGGGAACCTGCACGCGCTCACCCAGCTGCCCCACGCTAGTGGGCGGGGCTCCACCCACCGTGCCTAAGAGTTGTACATAGGTTACCTGGTCAAGAAGGTCGCGACCACCACTCGGCGCAGAGCGGAACAGAACCCATGGCGCATCGCCCGACTGGGGAGCATTCACGGAGGCTTGAATGGACCAGTGCACCACGCCGCCGTCCCGGATCTGCCACGCAAGTCCCTCCTGCGCCGTGGCAAGTGTCTGACCAAGTCCTCGATATGCCAAGTGCGGCATAACGCCACTGTCATCACACAGCGCACCACCTACCCCAACAAGAACCCACTCGAGAGAACCTGCTGCATCGGCGCGCTTGACCTCATACGTGAGCGAACCCTTGTCCGGCCCCTTGTTGCAATAGGTCGCCTTAGTAGGCGAACCCACCCCCGTGGCGAAGAACAGTGGCCGATGACCTTTGGGCGGACTGAGCACATCTGCTCTGTCCTGGGGTAACCGCTGCAGATACTCGCTCATCCAAGGCCGCGGATCTAGCGTGACCGGCAGGATTGGCGCGTGAGACGTAGCGGCTAAGGGCTGAACTGCATGCGGAGTAGCTGAGGTTTGTGCTTTCCGAGCGGCCGTAGGCGGGCTAGCCAAACCGAACACCATTAAATTCCCATCCGTGCCGACAATAACTTTGCCGTCGGCAACCGTTGGGGGACCATTGTGACTTACCGGGGTCGGAGTTGTCGTATCCCACAGGGATTGCAGCGTCAGAGCGTCGAAGGCCATGACCCTACCTGTGGAGGCACCCGTTGGTAAGGTGGCCCAAAGCAGACCATTCTTGGTGCCATTGGCGGACAGAGAAACAAGCCCACCTGGCATGACAGGAAATGGTTTGGCCAAAACCTTACCGCTGACCCCACTTGCCGGATTGATTTGACCCGTCGTGGGGTCGTAATCAAAGCGCCTAAGATAATCCTTCTCGGCCCAGTGATAGACGTACCCGCGAGTCGAAGACGCCGCCCAGTAGGTCCACGCCCCGTGCAGATGTGGTCCGTGTCCCCAGTCAAGAAAGCGGGCTACTTCGGGGTTCGGGTCGTTGCTCGGGTCAACCCTGAAAGCTTCAAAAGACACGACCTTCGTCATGGTAGAACGGTCCATAAGGTACAGCACTCCTGTTTTGCCTCCACTCACGAGGCGTGACGAGTCCGGGATCAGCGTGAGGCCACCCCCACCTAAGTCAATATCATTGGATTTCCACTCGTTCGCATGCGCGGGATCATCTGCTGCTGCGCTGAAAGCCTGAATCTTGAAGCCATATTTCCCTGCCTGGAGCACCGGAGTTAGCTTCATAATGCTATTGCCGTGATCGTTGCCGGAAGCGACACCGTTGCCGGTGTTAAAGTACACATTGCCATCCGTGTCGCCACCCAAGCCTCCACCGCCCTGCCAGATGCCGCCGCCCTCATCGTTATCCCGCCGATCCGGAGTACTGCAGAATACTCCCCGTGATTCCAATGTTTCCGAATCGTAACCCATTAACCAGCCGTGGAAGTTTTGCGAACTTTCTTCAAACCGGCCACCAAACGCGACATAGATCGTGCGTTCCCCGTCCTTAAGTGGGTTGCGCGCGAGAAGTAGGCCAGCGCGCTGAGTCTGTCGGCCTGGTGCGAAGTCCACGTGACCGGGGTCCAGGCTGCTAGGAAAAACACCAGTGATCACCACATCCTTAAGCACGGCTCCGGACGTCAGGTCCAACGCTGCCAGATGATATTCCACTACGTAGGGCGGGCTCCCATCACCGACTCCATTGGTGGGGAAAAGCCCGTTGTCCAGTGCATAGACCAAGTAAAGCTTGCCGGTGGACCAGTCGATCACCGGCGTGGACAGTATGCCTCCCCCAACACCCCCATGTTCGGCGAGATGGAGTCCACTCGGGCTCGGCGTCACGGGAAGGTGCTGGCTCCAGAGGAGTCCCGTTTGAGAGTTGCCCGAGTCCCGCTCGTCGTCTGCATCATAGGCGTAGACATAATTCTGATCCGTGAAGGCAAAGATTACATTGCGAGGCTTTGAGTTGATTGTCATTCCATGCGCATAGAGATTCTGCGCTGTCAAGGCGCCATTCACCGGACGCGAATAGCGCAATTGCATTCCTGCCGCGACGGTCTTAGGGGTCAACTGACTTTCAACCAAGTACGCGCCAGTGCGCATTGAGTCGTTGTGTTGTGTCAAGACCGAGTTGGAAGAGAGCGGAACGAGTGGAGGCGGAGTGATCTGGTGCTGACGGTGCCAACACCCCGCAAGTGACACGACCAAAACCACGACAAGGAACTGCAAACTTCTAGGAGTATTCATTCGACGACCTCTTTTGAATCACATCTTCAATCAGCAGGCGTAAGGTTTTTTGGCAATACTAACCAGTCAATTACAATCGTTCAAGCTATCGTATCGCTTATATCGCTCGGTCGCTCGCAGCATGGGGCTATCGCATGAAGGAACGCCTGAACAAACGAGAATGGGGGCCGACTTTGAGCTGCAAAATGGACAGCTCCAACGCGAGCCGAGAGTCGATGTGCCGTCAAGAGAGGCAGGGACGGCTGACGGCACTGACACGAGGTGAATGCTCTCGTTTGACAAGCCGGGTACGTTAGCGTTCAACGTGGCGGTGCGGGTGGGCTTTGAGTGCCGCTGTCGCGCCCGTAGAATACGTATCTGCCCGTGTAAGGCACTTTCACTTGCTCGCCGAGCTGACCCGGGGCGGCGGGAGGTGCTCCACCTACCGTGCCCAGCAGCTGCACGTAAGTCGCCTCGTTAAGAAAGGTATGGCCAGCGCTCGGCTCGGAACGGAACCGCATCCAAGACGCGTCATGGATTTCCGGTGCATTAGGAGCCTCGGGAGCGCTGACGGAGGTTTCAACGAACCAATGTACCAACCCACCTTCCGTTTCCTTCCATGCAAGACCTGGCTGTGCGCTGGCAAGCACCATGCCAAGTCCCCGATGGGCCATGTGCGGCATGGTGCCACTATCGTCACGCAGATCACCACTAATCTCCACCAGAACCCATTGGGGGGCAGCTGCGGCGTCAGGGCGTCTCGCTTCATAGGTAAGCGACCCCTTCCCTGTGGCTAGGAACAGTGGGCGGCGATTGCCTTTGGGCGGGGCAAGGGCATCCACTCTGTCGGGTGTCAAACGTCTCAGGTATTCGGTTATCCAAGGGGTGGGATTCGGCACCATCGGCAGGACTGGCTCGCTCGGTGCAATGGCTGAGACCTGCGCGGCTGCGCGTGGCTTAGGCTTAGCTAAAGCGTGCGCGGCCGGGGCAGTAGCGGGCGGATTAGCCAAACCGTACACTAGGAAATTTCCATTCGCCGTGCCAACGATTACTTTGCCGTCGGCCACCGTGGGTGGACCATTGTGACTTAGGAGGACCGAAGGCGCGGTAGTTATGTCCCACAGCAGGCCAAGCGTGAGAGCGTCAAAAGCCATAAGGCGACCTGTGGAGTGGCCCGCACCGTCGTCCCATGGCAATGTCACCCAGAGCAGCCCCTCGCTTGTGCCATTGGCTGAGAGCGAAATAAGTCCGCCAGGCATCACGGGAAATGCCTTGGCCAGGACGTTGCCCTTTTTCATACTAGCTTGACTAACTTGCCCCGTCGTGATGTTGTAATCGAAGCGTCTCAGATAATCTTTTTCAGCCCACTGATAAACATAGGCGAGAGTGGGAGAAACGGCCCAGTAGGTCCATGCACCGTGCAGATGCGGTCCGTGGCCGTAGTCGAGATACCGAGCACCCTCCGGGTTAGAATCGTTTAGGGGATCAACATTGAACGCGGGAAAAGAAGGCTGGATTTCGTTCATCGTATTTCGGTCAAGAAGATACAGCACACCCGTTTTGCCCCCACTCACGAGGCCTGACGAGTCCGGAATGAGGGTCACACCACCAGCGCCCAAATCAATATCATGGAGTCTCCAGTCGTCTGCATGGTCGGGGTCATTCTCTGCCGCGCTGAAAGCGTGAACCTCGAAGTCATATTTCCCTGCCTGTAGCACCGGAGTGAGCTTTACAATGCTATTGCCATGATTTTTGCCGGTAGCGGGGCTGCCGGGGCCGTTGCCAGTGTTAAAGTACACGTTGCCGCTCTCGTCGCCAGCCAAGCCTCCACCGCCCTGCCAAATGCCGCCGCCCTCATCGTTATCCTGGCGACCGGGGGTGGTACAGAACACTCCCCTTGGCGCAAAGGTCTTCGCGTCGAAAGCCATTACCCAACCATGGTAGTTGAACGTCGTTTCGAGCAAGCGCCCGCCAAAAGCCACGTAGATCCAGCGCTCCTTGTTGATAGGGTTGGGCAGGAGCAACAGACCTGGGCGCTGATTCTGCCGGGCTGGCACAAAGGGTACCGGACCGGAAACTGAAGCGGGGCTTATGATTTGATCCTGCAGCACTTTTCCAGAGCCGAGGTCCAAGGCTGCCAGATGATACTGCACTTGATAAAGCGGACTCCCATCGCCTATTCCTTGGGTCGGGAAAAGCCCGTTGTCCAAGGCATAGACTAAGTAAATCCTCCCGGCAGAATCATCAATTACCGGCGTAGACAGAATGCCCGCCATCTGTGAACCCTGAGCGGACGAAGCGGCTTCAGTAAATCCAGGGCTCGATGACGTCGGAAGTTGCTGGCTCCAGATGACTCGGCAGCTGGGGTCGTCTGCATCGTACGCGTAGATATAATTCTGTTCCGTAAAGGCGTAGATTACATTCTGGGTTTTCGACTTTGCCCCGTGTACGTATAGGAGTTGCGCATTCAAAATGCCATTCACCGTACACGAATAGAGCAACTTCATTCCTTTCGCGACGCTCGCTGGGGTCAGCTGCGTTTCAAGTAGAGTTGCACCTGTGCGCATCGAGTTGTTATGTTGCGTCAGAACCGAGATGGAAGGGGGGGGAGCGGGCGGACCGGGTGGAGAAACTGGCGGCCTAAGTGGAGGCCTACAGCCTGCAAGTGCCAGGAGCAGAGGCACGACTGAGAAAATCGAGCTTTTGGAAGCATTCATTCGTCTTTAAGCGGACCTACAGTTACATCTCCTATGCATCCCGTGTCAAGTATTTTTGGACAAATGCTCATGAAGTTTAGTGAGTTCGTTATGGTATTGATTGCACTTGTCGATCTAGTGCGTTCGCATAGTCGTTCGACTTTAGCGAAGATCGAATCCGCTGTTGCGGTCCATACAAACGGCTGCGCATGACGGTTGGACTTCTGGACGTAATGATCGATTTTCGCGACCAGTTCCTTCACACTGCTGAACGTTCCCCTGCGAATGGCTTGTTGTGTGACGCGATTGAACCAGATCTCTACCTGATTGAGCCAGGAGGCATAGGTCGGAGTGAAGTGTACGTGGAACCGCGGCCTTGTGGCGAACCAGCGGCGAACTCGCAGATGTTTGTGCGTGGCGTAATTATCCACGATGATGTGCACCTCCAAGTTCTTCGGTACATTCTTCTCAATCTCGCGGAGAAAACTTAGGTAGTCCTGATGCCGGTGACGCGGTCGACATTTCGTGAGCACTTTGCCGCTTGCCGTGTCCAGCGCAGCAAACAACGTTGTGGTTCCGTGGCGTCGATAATCGTGAGTCACTCCTTCCACGTAACCTAATCCCAGCGGCAACATCGGCTGGGTGCGTTCTAATGCTTGAATTCCGCTCTTTTCATCTACGCACAAAACCACAGCATTTTCAGGGGGATTCAAATACAGCCCTACAATATCCCGTACTTTTTCTACAAAAAATGGATCGTTCGAAAGCTTGAAATGTTTTTGTCGATGCGGCTGTAAGCCAAACGCCTGCCAGATGCGGTGCACGGTCGATTTCGATACACCCGTCTCGTCCGCAATCTCACGGATACTCCAGTGCGTTCCGGCTTTGGGTTTCGACTTTAGCGTCTTGCGAACTAATTGGGCGACTCGCTCGTCGCTAATTGGGCGGGGGCGGCCTGGGCGTAACTCGTCGTACAGTCCTGACACCCCCTGTGCCAGGAACCGTCGTCGCCACAGGCCTACGGTGTTCCTGCTCGTCTCCAGTTGTGGAGCAATCTCTCGGTCATTCTTCCCAGAGGCGCTCAACAAGATAATCCTAGCTCGACGCACCAGGCCGGCCGGAAGAGAACGGGAGTTGGCCAAGCTTTCCAGCTGTTCACGCAGTTCCGAATCCAAAACCAAGGTAGTTTTCGGTCGTCCCATCGCCATAGACACCCCCATTGTGCACAGGAGACGCCTATATTCCCAGCAATATTAAGACCAGTTATTTATGGGACAGAACACTCTTTGCCGATGTGCGGTAAATTAAGGCGGAGAGTTATGAAGCTATCTGGAGAAGCGCTGGTTGAAGGTATCGGTCGCCAACGCCGAACCGAGGCGTGCTCCCGCCAGTTCCTGCTGCCGCAACCGAGTGCCGGGGAGCACACGAGAAAGGGCGTTGAAATTCAGCGTGAGCACTTCGATGTAGGGGGGAGGCTGGGTGAGGAAGAGCCTCTGGAAACCTCAGTGTGCACTTGAAGATCCAGAATATAACGGTGGAGAGGTTCCCGCATGCGAGGATCCTGCAGGGCAATCTCAAGATTGGCCTGCAGATAGCCAAAGGGGTCGCCGGCATCGTAGTGCTCACCTTCGAAACACAGACCGAAAAGACTCTGCTGCTGGCAAAGTAAGTTCAATGCGTCCGTGAGCTGTACTTCTCCGTTCGCATCGGGCCCGGTTCGGGCGATGGCATCCCAGATGGGAGGTTCCAGCAGGTAGCGGCCGAAGATGCCGAGACGGGATGGCGCGTCGTCAGGGGTTGGTTTTTCCACTAAGCGGGTGACTCGGACCCACCGTCTGGCTTCACCCGTCGCAGTGCCTCCGACCTGGACGATGCCGAACCGTTTCACATCCTGGAGTTCCACCTCCCGAACGGCAACGACGCTGCCGCCAGTTTCTTGGTGTGTACAAATCAGCTGACCTATGACCGGTTCACGGCTCACCATAATCACATCAGGGAGCAAAACCGCGAAAGCCTCGTTGCCCACAAGCGGTCGCGCACAAGAAACTGCGTGTGCCAGACCCAAGGGCCTCTTCTGCCGGATAAATTGTAATTCAGCAATCTTGGGTAGGGCGCGCACAAGGTCACCGAGTGCGATTAAGTCGCGCTCGTACAAGAGTGACTCGAGTGCCTGGTCCGCGGAGAAATGCGACTCAATCAAAGACATGTGGTCCCGAATCACGAGAATCACAGTCTCGATTCCGCTCGCGGCCGCTTCTTCGACTGCATATTGGATCAGTGGCTTGCCGGCAACAGGGAGCATTTCCTTTGGAACAGCCTTGGTGGCTGGAAGCATACGTGTGCCGAAGCCCGCTGCTGGGATGACTGCCTTGCGGATTTTTTTGCTAGCAGACACAGACAGACGATCGAGGCGAAAACGAGGCGGAGAACGGGTCAACGACAGGAAATTAGGGTTAACAGTTTCACTGCGCTTTTGCGGCAGGCTGCTGCAGTGATTCCCATTTCATCTCGGCAGCCCGCAACTTGGGGTGAGACACAAGAAGATGCCAGACCAGCGCTTGAAAGGATTCGGTATGAGCTGTAATGGTTGATGGATTCACGACCGGAACTAAAACACACGCATCCGCCACGCGGGCAGTATACCCTCCGTCGCGACCGACAACGCCACATATCGTAGCGCCGACCTCGCGCGCGTGGTCGAGTGCACGAACGAGGTTGGCGCTGACATTTTTGGTCTCATCCCCGCCGCCGACAGAAAAAACAAACACCATGTCCGCATTGTTCAGGTGGCATCCACGGAGCCAGTTTGCATAGCAAGACTCCCAGCCATCGTCGTTGACTCGGGCAGTCAGCTCAGAAACGTTGTCCGAAGGTGAGTACGCTTCGATCTGGGCGATCTTGCGAAAATCACACACCGCATGAGAAGCGTGTCCTGCGCCGCCGCCCACGCCAAGAAGAAAGAGCCTGCCCGAGCGCCCCCGAAGATCGAAGAGCAAATCCACGGTACGCTCAATCGTCGACTGGTCCACAAGGCTCAAGATCTCCTTTGCTTCCTGAAAATATTGAGCGACATAGCTCATATGGTTTGCCTCTCAGCTGGGATAGCTCATTTACCACTCAAACCAAGGGAAGAATCAAGTCTGTGTTAAGAGGCAACTTGCTGGTAATACCGCTTTGCAAGTTCCATTGCTTTCGGCACGAATGAGCTCGACGGCTTCCCAGAGATCCTTGGCCACAAAGGCTGGGCGTAGATGCGGGGCTTCAGTGAACTGGCATATTTCACATTTCCAGCGGCCAACGAAGATGTTTCTGCATCCGGCTCGGGACCCTGCCAGCAAATCAGGGATCCCGTCCCCAATCATGTAGCATTCGCTCAATGAAACCTGCAGGTCGGCAGCGGCCTGCTCGAGCAAGGCAGTCTCGGGTTTGCGGCAGCGACAGCGCTGTCGTAGCTTCGCCACTTTTGCTTCGGGATGATGTAAGCAGTAGTAAATTCGATCTATGTGCCCACCTTCCCTGCGAATTCCAGCAATCATCATGCGCTCAAAAGTCTTCAACATTCTCGCCTTTAGATGGCCCTTGGCGATTCCCGGCTGATTGGACACAATCGCGACGCGTAATCCGAGATCATTGAGTGCCCGGATCGCTGCGGGAACTCGCGGTAGAAGCTTAAATTGCTCACGCGTGAAAGGCGCATCGACGATACCAGCCTCTTGGTGATAAACCAGCGCGTTAATTACACCATCGCGGTCTAGAAGGGCGGCCCTCATGGTTGACACTCGCGAAGAATTCATCGTGGCTAGCAGGCAGTTCTTGGTCGGTGCGCCTCAGAGGCGGTATCCGGCTCTCATCTCGAGCGTGGTCTTCCTGTTCTCGTCATCCGATAGGATCTCGTCGCGTGGCCTCAGAAAACTACCGCGACCTGTCGTTGTGGACGTTCCGACTCGCATCGCTCCTTCGACTGCTGCTGCGTATAAGACAGACGTGCGGTATCTCGTTTTCGTGCGTCTGCTGACATTCTGTGTAGGTCCATTGTCGCCTAGTCTCGCCGCTCAGTTGGGGAACAATCTGAAGCGGGTCGCCGCGTCTGCTGGCCAATCGGAACTTCATGTCGAAAGTCTAGACGGCCATAGTCGCTCGTTTTCCCTGCTCCCGGTGATTTTGCCGGTGAATGTGCGCAAGCCGACCGTCGCGCGAGACCACGTCGAAAACCACCTTGCTGCCCTCGAAATCGAAGCGGAAATTCAATTCCCGCAGACCGGCTGCCCGCATCGCCTCACGTAACTTAGCCTTCCCCTCTTCGCAGTAGAGCAAGAGGAACCCGCCGCCACCTGCTCCGGAAATCTTTCCTCCTATGGCTCCGTTCCGTTTCGCTATCTCGTACCAAGCGTCGATCTTCGGATTGGTGATGCCATCGGACAACCTCTTCTTGGATTCCCAGTGAACATCGAGCAGTTCACCGAACCGATGCAGGTTACCGGCAACGACTGAAGAGCAGATTTCAATACCGATGTCTTTGATCTCTGCCAGGCTCGACACGACGAGCCGATCGTTCCGCTTCGTCGCCGAATCTTGACTGGTAAGGATAGCAGTGGCGTCGCGGCTTTCGCCGGTGTAGAACATCAGGAGGTTTTGTTCTAGCGCCTGCAAAATCTCGATCTCGAGACCCATCCGAGTCACCTGAACGGTCCCGTCGCGCCCAATGTCGAGCGCCGTTAGTCCTCCAAAGGCCGCCATGTATTGGTCCTGCTTGCCGATGGGCTTTCTCAGGACATCGAGTTCAATGTGGCAGGCCTCTTCCGCTAGCCGTTCAGCGCCGACCGGGTCTTGCGTCAGCGCGTGCATGGCGTTCAGCAGTCCCACGAGATAAGCGCTCGACGAACCCAGGCCCGTGCCCGCCGGAATGTCGGCAATGGAAACGATCTCAATCCCGCGGTCAATCTTGAAATAACGAAGTGCTTCCCGTGCCAGGGTATGTTGAACCTGCTCAGCGTGATCGACCAACTCAGATTGGTTATACCTCACCCTCACCTTGTCATCCACGATCGGCGTATTAACGCTTAAGTACATATACTTGTCGATACCTACCGCCAGGATAAACCCTTCGTGTTCTCGAAAAAAAGATGGGATGTCTGTCCCGCCCCCGCCTAGGGTTATCCGAAAGGGGGTTCTTGTTATGATCATATCTTCTCCGCGTTGAAATTTGGAACCTCAATCGAACTGTTGAATCGCTGGGTCGCTCCGAGCGAAGCGCCGCAGTCGCAATGGTTTCCCTGGTGTGGCAAAGGGACTCCAAACGTGTCTCCTACGCAAAGCACGAACCAGACCTCACCCAAGCTGCAGCCAATATCTGCGCTGCTACCGGCATCGGACGTCATCACCGAATGCATCGTCAAGTCAGCGGGACGCGGCGCAAAGTCCCCGCGTCCGATGATCTGATCTTCTCGATGTGGTTCTCTAGTTGTTCCCAGTCATCCCACACAGCGCTGAGCAACCGCCCGGTCAGCTTGCTTGAGCGCTCTGAGGCCAGGAACACGACGAGCCCCGCGGCCCGCTCGGGAGCAGCGCCACCTGTCTCGTCCATGCGCTTTAGTTCCTCGAGGAGCTTAGGCCCTCCAGACGCTCCCGCCGCCCGCATCTGATCCCACATGTGACTCTTCACCGCTCCCGGAGCAACGGCATTCACCTGAATGTTTGCTTCCTCGAGTTCTTGGGCTAGACTCTCGGCGAAACGGACCACCGCCGCTTTTGAACTACTATATGACGTGAAGAACGGTCTGGCGTAGGCCGCACCACCACCTGAAAGCAGGATGATCTTCCCCTGGCGGCGCGCCATCATGCCCGGAACAACGGCGCGGGCTAAGTACATTGAGCCTAGAAGATTGATCTCGACCGTCTTGGCCCAATCGCACACATCCGAGGTTTCGAAGGGCCCGATTGGCCCGACAACCCCTGCACAATTGACTAGCACGTCGACTTGTCCAAGCTTGGATTCAACCGCTTGCACCGCGTCTCGCACCTGTTTCCAGTCGGCGACGTCGAAGTAGAAACGTGAAACACGGTCGGAGCCCGCTCCCGACTCTTCGCGAAGCGGTTCGGGCTTTGTTGTTCGAAAACCCAGAGCGAGGTGGGCGCCCTCTTTATGGAGCTGCCGAGCAATGGCGGACCCGATGGCTCCAGATGCCCCCGTGATCAAACATACTTTCCCCGACAACTGGGCCATTTCTCCTCCCCTCCCTCTCGCCCCTCGCTTTCACGCGACTATCTTCGGATCGCTACTCACTTGGCCGGACCGCTCGCCTTGGCGCTGGACGGATGGTGCGTAGCTCTCTTGCGGAGCCCGCGTTTCGCCTGTTTCAGCGGCCTTCAAGACTCGCTCCCGAATGTACTGGATCGAGCGCCGCAGGCCTTCCTGAATATCCACTTTCGGCTCCCAGCCGAGCGCTCGCGCGGCTGCGATGTCAGCAAGCGTCACCTGGGCTTCGCCCGGGAGATCGGATTTATAAATCGGCTCGAGGCCCGTCTGCAACAGCCCCTCAACCAGCTGATAGACATCATTGATTGAGTAATTGACCCCTGTACCCGCATTGAACACCCCACCGTTTGACCGTGGATCCTCGAGCAGGATCATGTGAAGGTTGTTCACATCGTCCACGTAGATGAAGTCCCGCCGCTTCTCCCCTGAACCATAGATAATAGGCCGCTCTCCTCGCAGCATTCGAATGATAAACGCGCTCATCACTGGGGGCACCACGCGGCGCCAGTCCTGAGCCGGCCCATATACGTTGAAATACCGCACAATGGTCACGTTCATTCCGTAGAGTTCGCGGTAACTTTCGCAGAATGCGGCGCCGCCGTGCTTGCTCGCGGCGTACACGCCGATCGGTCGAATCTTGTCCTCCTTGGTGGGAAATTCGGTGATCCCCTCGTATTCGGCCCCGGTGTCCGCATAGATAAACTTTCCTACTTTGGCTTGCCGTGCCGCTTCGAGAAGGTTCAGTGTCCCGAGGGAGTTGACGCTGGCAGCTTCGAGCGGGTGGTCCAAGCAATCAGTCAGCGAGCTTTTCGCAGCCAAGTGAAAGACGGCGTCAGCTCCGCGGAGCAGTGGATAGATCTCCCGACCGCGAATATCGTTCTGGTGCAATTCGACTCCGGCGTCAACGTTCTCCAGGGTTCCCGCGCTTAAATTGTCGATTCCGACTACGGAGTGGCCGCAGTCGAGCAGGTGTTTCGCCAGGTTGCTGCCGACGAAGCCAGCCACACCGGTGACAATCACTCTTTTTCTCATAGCTTCTACGCTCCTCCTGTTTCCTGGCAAACGATGTTTTGTGAGCCGGGTTAATGGTCAGTACGCACCCTCAGCGCGCAATACTTTCCAAAAAGTTTTGACGATGATCCACAGATCAAGCCAGAGCGACCAATGGTCAATATAGAACATATCCATCTGAACTCGCTCCTCGTATGTCGTAAGTTGCCGCCCCATTACCTGCCAGAAGCCAGTGAGGCCCGCCTTAACCGAAAGAAGCTTTGGCAGCAATGCACCATAGCGCGCAGACTCTTCGCTGCGGATGGTTCGGGGGCCCACCAAGCTAAGATCGCCTCGAAGAACGCTGAAAAATTGCGGAAACTCATCCAAGCTGTATTTGCGCAGAAACCGCCCGACGTTTGTCACTCGAGGGTCGCTGGCAAGCTTGTACTGCTTCACGAATTGTTGTCGCAGTTCCGCATCTTTCTCGAGCATCCGGTCAGCGTCCACCCTCATGGTGCGGAACTTGAGGTAATAGCGATTGCGACCGTCCTGCCCGAGGTACGCACTGCGATACCAAATCGGTCCGCGATCCTCGAGTTTAATCGCGAGCCCAATTAACGGCGTTAGGAGGACGGTCAACAGACTCCCCACCAACCCAGCAAAAACATCCATACAAGCCTTGAGCGCCCCTTCCCATCTTCGATGCCAGCCTGGTGCGGCCTGGAATCGGAAGAATCCAGAAAACTCATCCAGCTCGTAACTGAACGCACGCGAGCCGAACACGTCCGAATGGATCTCCACGTCAATCTGCGCCGCCGAGCAGCCTTGCAGGATGTCGGACACCAGCCGATGCTCGCTCTCGGATGTATTGGCTAGACAGAGGACCACCTGCTCCGCGGCGTGTTCGCGAGCGGTCTCCTCCCATCGTTCGAGTGGTCCCAAAACGCGCAGGCCATCACAAGGTTCCTCGCCACCGAGCAAGATGGCTCCCAGCAGTTCGTAGCCCTGGAAGCGTTGAATGGTGAGCGCTTCTTTCAGCTTCAAGACTCTCTCGGGCGAACCGATTAGCAAGGTCTTGCGTCGCGCCAGTCCGCGTCTCCACAGCTCCGCGTAAAGTGCTCGCAGCACAAAGCGGAAACTCAGCAGACAGGCCAACGCGACAAAGTACCAAATAACCATAAAGTATCGCGAGAACACCAATCCCTTGAACATCACAAAATTGCCGCAAACGAGGATAGCGAATGAAAGCGAGACCCCCTTCACCACAAGTTCTATCTCTTTCTCAGGCCGCCGCACCTCAACGCTTTTCCCTCTCTCAAGGAGATAGATCACCACAAGAAGAAGCGGCAGATAAAATAGAAGGTACTTCCCCGGCTCCACGGCCGACGCCGGGACCTGGAGCAAACGCTCTACGCCAATGGCAGCGATCCAGCGGGAAACAGCCAGGGCAACGCTATCGGTGGCGATGACCACTAGGCGCTTCGCAACTTCCCTCTGACGCCCGCGCGCTCGAACGTTGCCGCCGCGCGCCAGGCCAGGCTCGTTTGCCCTTGTCTCAGCGGGTGGAATTTCCGTCGCTTTGACTTGTGCCAATTTTCCTCTCTAAAGAACCTAGGTTACAAGGTCCGAAAGCACTGCCGAATGTACTTCAGGTCGGACCGTCTGACCCTCTCGCGCAGCCCGATAGATCGCCTCCGCAAGCTGCAAGGTTCGCAATGCGTCCAGTCCGTCGCTGTGAACGCCTTCTCCATCAAGAATCGCCCCGGCAAACGCTTCCCATTCGCGCGTGAGAGATTCATCGGGACTAGGAAACACAAACGATTGCTCCCGCGGAACATCTCCGAGCCCTTCCCGCACGCCGAGGCAGAGGGTCTCGACTCCGTAAGCACCCCCGAGTCCGTTAACTCGAAGGTAGCCTTTCTCGCCGAGCGCCTCGAAGGAAAAAGTATTCTTCCAATACGTCCAGCTCGCGTGCAACTGGGCGACGGCGCCTTCAACCGACCGCAGCAGCGCAAAGACATTGTCCTCAACGGGTTCCATCGGCCAGTACGCCGTTGAAAGCATAGCTGTTACGCTTTCAAACTCCCCGGCGAACCATCGGAGTAGATCGAGCGCGTGGACTCCCTGATCCAGGAGCTCACCACCGCCAGATAGCGCTGCTTGGGCGCGCCATTCGCGCTCGTATCCGGGGCGCCCCCCATGACCGTAAATGCAGCGGAGGAAGAGTAGTCGTCCAATAGCCCCTTGCGAGAAAAAGTCATGCGCGCGACGGATGGCAGGGTGGTAGCGATGGTTATATCCTGCCTTTAGGCGAATTCCAGACGCACGGGCCGCCGCTACCAAAGTGCGCGCCTCTTCGGGTGTGCGACCAAACGGCTTCTCAGCAAGCGTGTGCTTCCCCAAACGAATCGCAAACAAGCTGATCTCGCTGAGCATTTGGTTCGGCGTCGAAACGACCACGGTGTTTACCTCATTCCGCTCGACAGCCTGCCGCCAGTCACTTTCGGCTTCGCATCCGCACTCGGCGGCTATGGCCCGTGCGCGCTCCAGCATGACATCCGCAACGACGATCAGTCGGCTTCGCGTATCTGAAGCAATCGCTCGCGCGCGCTTCGCGCCGAAACGCCCTGCACCGATCAATGCCACGCCCAGCTTGTCGTGTCGAGAATTCATGCGCTCGTCCTAGTCCGCATCAGGCAACCGCTCGGTGCGCTGCCAAGCATATTCATATTTCCTCCTGGGCCAGCGCAGCCATGCGAGCCATAGTGCGGCATTCACGAAGATAAAATAGAAAGGCAAGTAGAAAACCTTCGGACGGTGCCCGAGTGGGGCAAGCACTGCGCCCACTGCCGCAAGAGCGTAGAAGGTCGCCTGAAGCAACAGGATGTACAGATAGAAGCTGCTCGACGGTGCTAGTATAGCTGAGAAAACTAGCAGAACCAGCAAAGCGGGCGGAACCATCATGCGTAGAAGATGGTGGGAAACATATTGCCACCATATTTGTGTCTTCCAAGGCATCAACAATTTCTTGAGCATCGGGATCGTGAGCAGAAATGACATGTGCGCCCGCGCTTTCCGCTCGAACTCAATGCTTAGAGTCGCGGCAGCGGGGATTGCAGCTACCGCCGAAGGTTCGTACACGATCCGCAACCCGGTATCGGCGAGCACCTTCATTGGAATGAAGAAATCCTCGCCAACCTTTTCCACATGGGGGAACACCGCTTTGCGGATGGCATAGAGTTGCCCTTGTGCACCGAGGCAGGAATGCACTCGGCTTTCCGATTCTTTGATCCACGATTCATATCGCCAGTAGAGGCCTTCGCCCATGCTCGCCACACTTTTTGCCTGCGAGACGCAGACGCGACGGCCCGTCGCGCCACCAACAGCAGGATCGGCGAAATGCCGCACCAGGTTCCGAAGAGCGTCCCTTTCGAGCATCGCATGGGTATCGGTCGCGACGATGACTTCACCGCTTGCCCCCGGCACCAGCCGATTGAGCATCTCTTGCTTGCCGAGCCTGGTTGGGAAAGCGGCAACCTGCACGCCCCATCCGGCAAACTCCCGGGCGATGGAAACCGTCTGGTCGTCCGAACCATCCGACGCCACAATAATTTCCATCATGTCCTTTGGATAGTCCAAGGTGAGTGTGTTCTCGATCTTCCGACGGATCCACTGCTCCTCGTTGCGCGCAGGAATGATGAGCGTAATTCTTGGCGTAATCGCCCTCGCCTGAAGGGGCCAAGGGCGAATTCGGCTAAGAAGCCAGATCAGAATCGGATAACCTGCGTACACATACAGGATGAGGCCGACGCCCGTCCACAAGGTGGCTGCGACCATTAGCTCTTGAGTTGGCATGCTCAGTACCACCTGGTACCTCGAAACAGACAAACCCTGTCGGAGACACAGAACTTAGCCGCGCTTCGGCACAACTCGTGTCTTCATGATGGGGGCTGAAAGATCACCATACGGTGGAGAGCAGAGGAGACCACACGCCAAGGCTCTCCGTGGATCACCGTGTTTCCTTACGCGCTGTGACGGGCATTGAATATGAGATGACCGAGCTCGCGAGCGTCGCTCGATACTTCATTTCCGGAAACGAGCGCCGACCGGCTTGCCGTTTACGATCATCGGTGCGAGTTTTAGGGTCTCTAGCCCACACTCGGGGCAACAAAACAGAGAGGCCACTTTTGTAGCTCGAAGCAGAATATAAGTGGCACTCAACGATTGCCTGCTCGGCTAGCATTGCCGGTGTTTCGAGGTAATGCTGCCCAGCGAGCGGGAGATCCTCTGGTTCATTTCTCTAGTTCCATCACCGTCAGCCAAGCCAAGTTCCGCAGCGCCGGAAACGCTCGCATCAGCAGCCCATCGAACCGGTCCAACCCGCCGATGACCGACAAGGCAAATTCCTTGCCCAGCAGATGTACCGGAGCTGCAAAAACAGCGAGGAAAAAATGCTCGCGGTGACGGCAGACACGAAACCATTCTCGTCCCTGTTCGAGATCGGATAGCAAGAGTGGTCGTTCGTCCACGGTATGGACCTTGCTGGTCAAGCGACGAACAAGCCACAGCGCGGGGTGGTAATACATCGGTTCCTGAAATACCGCCTTCCCTCCGGGCTTGAGCACGCGTGCAATCTCCGGAAATGCCTTGCTCAAGTCCAAATGGTGCAAAGCGCCATTCCCGAAGACGTAATCGAAACTGGAATCTTTAAACGGCGTATCGTGCGCATCCGCGACCAGGAACTTAGGCGCGCAACCATTCAGTGCGGATCCTGCTACGGAGGCTTGCGCTTGCTCGATCAGTTTTGGCGAAATATCAACGCCATAGACTTGCGCTCCGCGGCTGGCAAGCAGCAGACTGAAATCGCCGGCCCCGCAGCCATAATCGAGCACAACTGTTCCTTCGAGATTGAACGTTTGCCAAACCGGAGCCCACAAGCGTCCCCGCACTCCTTTCTCGTAAAACGCTTTCGAGAACCGGTCCAGTATGTTTCGAGTCGCCGAACCCTGGACGACCAGTTCGTCGAAGTACTCCCGTTCTCGTTCGATTCGCTCCATCACAACGTCATCTCCCGAATTCCCGAAACCTTCTGGTTGGTTGAACGGAGTGCTGACATCTCAGGCTTGCAAGGCTCCTGCGTGTTGCCGCGGAACGTACGGACTGGGATGAGCAGCAAGACCTCCCTCTTCTCTCATTCGCTTTGCGCAGAGAAGGCCTGCCAGCGCCCCGCACAGCGGAGAGGTTGTAAATTGGAAGAAAACGGGTTCCGAGAATTGAGCAACAAGGGTGAGTGCCACCACGGCGACTGAGATCTCTAGAGATTTCGCTGACACACAGCGCAGAATGGTAAAGAGAAACCAGCCCATGGCTATCCAGCCCAAGACTCCCATCTTCGCCGTCATATAAGCCCACCCATTGTCTACAAAAGCCTGGGCAACGACTCCGCGACTCACGCTGTCCCAAGCTATTTCATTTCCGAAGCCATCCCCGAACAGTGGAGATCTTTGCAACACGTCGAGGCTCGCCCACAATTGTATGACCCGATCCTCCAGCGAAGTGATGTCACCTGCCCCGCCCGGAAGGGTCCTTTCAATCGTAGTGCTGTTCAGCGCCCGCTCTAAAATGAGTCCCGCGCCAGCGGGAAACAGGCTAGGTATGACAAGGACCGCGCTTGCGCAGTAAAGAGCGAGCTTTGTTCTCTTTCTTGCTGCTTTCATAGCGAGTGTCAAGAGAACTCCAAAAACGCACATCAAGACGGCGTGGCGCCAGAAGAGCAATGCGGGCACCGCAAACGTGATTACGCCAGAAACCACCCAACCAAGGCTTTTCCTCGAAAGCCCCACGGCCATACACAAGAGCGCAACAATTCCTTCGAGCGTCCCAAGGGTGGTCATTTCCTTGTGAAAGCCATACTTGCTGAAGACGGCAGCGTAGTAGAGGAAAAAAAGAAAAGCACCTACCAATCCTACGACCCTTAATCGGCGGAGGAACAACTCTTCGTCACCAATACGATAGGCGATAGCGAAATAAACTGCAAGCAAGAGCGACCCGTAGAACTGCCGGCTGACATAGCTTAACGAGCCGCCTTTGTTGAGGCCAACAAAGGCCGCGGCAACAGCGACCAGCAGGAACACCTTTACTGCGGCCGGAATACGAGACAGATTACGGAATCCGACCCCAGCACATGCTGCCAGCGTAATCATGAGAAGCCCGGCGGCCCAGTAGCGCATCTCCCACGGATCTTCCATCCAATCAAAGCGAGCGGAATGCGGGAAGATCACGTTGCAAGCAAGCAGATAGATGGTTCCAGCCGCAATCCCCTCGTTCGGCTTTTTGTAAACCCAACCCGCCATCATGATGGCTAAAGCGATCATGAAGTACTTCATTCCACCCGCTACGGCCGCCACGGATGCTCCAGCAATAAGCAGACCTGAAGTCGCGGCCAGCCGCAGTGACCGCAGCTGGTGAGGAGTAAAAGCAATGGAACCAGTGAAATTCTCTTGCATTTCCTGCCGCTACCTCAAGGACGAAGAAATGGACGTCTCGATTCTTTACGGTGATCTTCGGATGACGATCGCAAGCAATTCGAGCGCACCGGTCACCACAGTGGCTCGAGACTGTTACCGAGCAACTGCATTCGTTCTGGTTGGTACAGTGAAAAGGGAATTCGATCCCAGTCGTCCATGTGAAAGTACGTATGAGCGGGAAAGAGTATACCCAAGTTCGGAAAGGAAACTGAGAATGTTATTCCCTGCGGCATCATATCGGTCGCTGAGGTTAGTTATTTCACATAGCAGGCTGGGGCGATACTCGATAAGAGTACCCCTCGCCCCGTGTAGGACTTCATGCTCAAACCCCTCCACGTCCAGTTTCATGAAAGTGGGGGGAGGCAAATGATGTTCCGATACGAGAGAATCGAGCGTACGGATAGGAACCTTAAGATCACCCGTATGGGTGATAAAATTTTGTGCATTATAACCGGCTGTCATTCTGGCTGCGCCGTTGTAGCTACCGAGGGCCACTTCAATAACCATGCAATCGGCGTGATTCAGTGCCAAATTTTTCCTCAATCTTTGCGGTTGAGGCTCAAAGCAGACGACTGTAGCAGGAGTTTTCAGCGCCACATTTATGCTGTGCCAACCTATATTGGCTCCAATGTCGTAAAAAACGCCACCATCTTTCAAGGATTCGACGATCAGATGAGTTTCCTCCGGTTCCCAGGGCCCGTCTGCATCCATATTCAAAACGCCGCCAGCACACGCCGGCTCATAGTCAAGCAGGACACCATCCACGTAGATGGCTGGTTCCGGTCGAAATCGGAACTCGGGAGCCTTTGTAATTCGCAGGGTCTTCGACATACTCCAGGCCGCTATCAGGTGAATGAAGCGCTTATAGTCGAGCGGCGAAAGCAATCGTCGCAGCGAAAAATTCCGTTGCAGAAGTCGGAAATCCATGTCTGTCAAACCCATGACGAAGGTCGCGCAGGAAGTCGAGGCCGGTTGCCGTCTTGTCCAGCGCGGGGGTGTCGCTCGCATTTTTGCAAAGCTGGTGCGAGCGTTGAAACGGGACAGGATCTCATCGCTTGGGCCGTTAGAGTCATCCCGAGAACGGATAAGCTTCAAACATAAAGAAAACGACGGGCGATCCCAGCGCCACTAAGCCCGAGAGCACATGAGTGTGAGTTGGTCGTTTCTCACGCCGGTCAGCTCAAGTTGTTTGAGACTCGTCTTCCCTGAATGGCCGCCAGTTCACAACGCGCAGATGGTGGACGCCTAAAACACCGTAAGCCAATGCCAGAAGGGTCAAAGCAGGGAATACAGAAAGGTGCAACAGCCTGGCGAGAGCGGCGGCGGCCAGACCCAACAGACTAGGTAGAAAAAGCGCTTCAGCATGGCGCGGAACGACGAACCTGCGCACTTGGATCTCGAACAGAACGAAGAGGATCACTTGAACAACTAATGCGGCCGCGGCAGCTCCGGTGATACCCCAGTGCAATGCACCGATTGGGCAGAGCACCACGTAAGCGAGAGAAACCGAGGCAAACCCTCGCTGATAAGTCCGATCCTGCCGGAAGGCCAGCAGGACACCGAGCCCGTAAAGTCCGATACCGAAGGTCGTCAGAAGCAGAACCAACTGGAAGACTTGAAAAACCGGCGCAGCCGCCAAATATTCCTGGCGTTTGTATATTAAATCCAGGATTTCGGGAGCATAGAAGATCCCCCATAGCGCAGCAGGGACGAAGGTCGCGCTGAGATTGTTGTACGCCTGTTGGAAGGTACGTTGGTAATCGGCTGGGTCTTCTAAGGCACTTCGGCTGAGTAGAGGAAACGCTCCCTGCATGTAAAAACCTGCCAGCATGCCCGAACCCAAGGCGATCCGATTTCCTGCAGCGTAGAGACCTGCGGAGTGTGGCCCGAGCAGCATCCGAACGACGATGATATCGATCCATACAAGGAAGGTCTGCAGCATGGTGCCTGTCCCGAGATGGGTGCCTTCCTTTAGGACATTGCGCAGCAGATAGCGAGGTTCAGAAGATTCTCCGTCCACGCGCAAGCTTCGCCTGCACCATACCCATCCGGCCGAGGCGGCCATCAGAGCGCCCGCCGCGAAGGCGAAAGAAACAATGCGAATTGAAGCTCCCAGGCGAACCGCCAGGAACGTAAGGAAAAGCCAGGACCCCTGCCAGATGATGTTCAAAGCCGCCCAGCCATGCAACTTGCCCAGGCCCTGAAAGACCCAGTCGGAGAAAAATGCCAAAGCCACGTTGCTAAGCCCGAAACCAGCCACTAGATACAGCTCTTTGCGAGAGACCTGCGGTATCAGTGATAGCACGAGCAAGGCCACGACCGCACTAAACACCGCCAAGAGCAAACGGGCTTCGCTGATCGACTTGAACAAGCGCGGATCCAGCCGCTGCGTCTGGGTCACTTCCCGAGCAGCGAAGGTGGGTAGGCCGAATTGCGAAACCACATAGAGGAATGCATAAACTGAATAGGCAAACGAGAAAGACCCGAACTCCGCCGGTCCATACACCCGTGCGACGTAGATAAGGACCAAGACCTTCAGTGTCTGGGAAACTAACCCCCCAGCCATAGCCATTCCCGTGTTGTGCAACAGTAAGGAAAAGCCCACCGTCTTGGGTGGCCCGTGCTGAACGACATTGCCACTGGAAGGCATACTCAGAAACGCATTTCGTCTATGATCTTCTCGGCTCACTGGGCCATGTGACTGTGATGGTTCTGTGGCTTTCAGTCGCCTTTTCCTCCTCCGCCACTGGCGGCCGCGCGGACTGTAGCAATTTGCGCCAAGGCCTTGTCAGCGTCCTGGTTAAACTGACGAACCGTTTCTCGAGTGTATTTATGGTCCACCATCTTTGCCAGGAACTGCGGAGGAATGGTGATGATATGCGCACCCGCTAGTGCCGCGGCCTGAATGTCCATCACGGTTCGAATGCTGCCGACGATGATCTTGGAAGTGTAGTCCCAGACATCGAGCCACTGGCGGACGTTGCGGATGAGTAAAGCTGGGTCGTTGCCCTCGTCCGCAACGCGTCCAGCGAAGATGCTTACGTAGGTCGCTCCCGCCTTGGCTGCCAGAATCGCCTGGTTAAAGGAAAGAATCGCTGTGGTGTTGACGAGGATGCCTTCGCGGTTAAGAGCGCTGATCACTCCGAGGCACGACTCGCCATTCTCGTTGATCACTGGGATTTTGACCACAACGTTTTGTGCCCACCTCGCGAAGGTCCGCGCTTGCTCGATCATCCCCTTGCGGTCATTAGTCGTTACCTCGACACTAACTGGCCGATCGCCGAGCAGTGTACATAGGCTGCGCGCTCCCTCTTCAATGTCATAAACCCCGTCCTTAAACATAATGCTCGGATTCGTGGTTAACCCGTCGACGATGCCCTGGTGCAGCCACTTTTCGATTTCCTTCTGGTTGGCCGAATCAAGAAAGATTTGCATTCACTCCCCCTTTTGATTGTCTACAATTCCGACCGCACCCTCATTTTTGACCCTGAGAAGCCACACTCGTGATCTGGCGTTCATGAACTGGCACCACCGACGAAATATCAATTTCTACCGAAATCGACCGCCGGATCAGTTCCGTCGACAACACAACTCGCAGGTCCCCTTTCCAGCGTTTTAGCAGTCCCTCGCGCCCGGCTAACGGTCCCTCCGTGATTCGCACCCGGCGCCCCACCGTCAAATACGGATGGGGTTCCGCTCGTAACCCATTTGCCAGAGCCCGGCGTAAGCCTTCTATTTCTTCGTCGGGCAAAGCTGTTGCCGCCCCATTGAATCCCACAAGGCGTACCACGCCCGGAATCCGCAAGACTTGCAGGCGATCGCGAAGAGCCAAACGCACAAACACGTATCCGGGAAACAGCGGCAGCTCGAGTTTCATTCGTCGGTCGTTCCATTGGCGCACGGATTCGTACAAAGGGAGAAAGTTCTCAATCGATCTTTGGCACACTTGCAGGGCTACGCGCTTTTCGTGGTTGGCGTTGGTATAGACGGCGTACCAGTGCTGCTCACAGTTTTCGCCAGGCTGCGTGGTACCTGCCACCGAAGTGACGTCATAATTACTCGCTGCGATCACCTTGTCTCCATACCTACCCACGAATCGCCATATACAGCTCCGCCCCGTCACTCACAGGGGCATTTGTGACCTAAGCCACCTGACATCAATTGGTTACCACCAAAATCGGCCCTATTTGGAGCGACTCTACTTCGTGTCGTTCTCAAAGTCCTTCGAATCAACCTCTTCCGACTTCGGCCATAACAGCCATAACCGCCGACCGTTGGAGCCCACCGCGGTTCCGTTCCGAGAAAACCTTGGCATGTGACCTTGTACTGTTGTGAACACTTCTTTTGCGAAAACTTTCCTCGGATCGTTCAAATCCGTGTGATCCCAAGTTGTCTTGCTGAATACCCAGGTTGAGGCCATGGCCAGCGCAAATACGGTCCCTAAGAACACAATGAGCAGGCGTGGCGGGAAAGACTTCTTATCGGGAATATTCGGTTGATCGAGAACCTTAACCGTCGGGATTTCCTTCACTTCCTGGACCTTAGCCAACTCGTATTCCTTAGTCAAGACTTCGAAAACTGCTTCCTGCACTCGCGCGCGACGGTACAAGTCCGCATACTGGACGCCAAGCAACGGAAGCCTACGGATTGAGGGATATAGAGAGTCAGCCTGCTGCGGATCTGACGCTAGCGACGTTCCCTCGCCCTTCCCGCCGATTTTTTCGAGTTGATTCTTTAACTCAGCAATACGTGCTCGGACGGCACGAACACGCACATTATCGTCCGTATAGATTTGTCGCAGACCTTCAAGTTCAGCCTGTGCCGCAATAAGATGTCCCTGCAGGACCGCCGCTGCCTCGACCATCGCCTTGCCTTGCTCTTTGATGTCGATTGCCGTGTTCTTGCTCGAGAATTGGCTAAACTCCTTTTCCGCCGATTCGAGGTCTTTTGTCACAGCCTGCAGACGCCCCTCAAGAAAGATGCGTTCACGGCGAGCCGACGAAGTGCTCAGCTCCGCAACCAAGCGATTGAGCTCCTCCACGTATGACTGGCCCATGGCTGCAGCGCGTCTCGCGTCGTGGTCGGTCACGATGATGCTGATGATCTGGCTCTTCCGCTCAACAGAAATATCAGTGTGACGAGCTAGCTTCTTTCGCGCATCTTCCATGCGACGGACACGGTAAAGCTTCTTCAGATCGAACTGCTCAATCAGTTTGTCTTGAACTGTGCGGCTCGAGAGAATACCGACAAAAATCTCACTCGTGTTCTTGAGACCCAGGAGATCGCTGGCCAGTCCCCCCAATCCGCCCAGTCCTCCCAATCCGCCGCCGCCCGACATCGCCGCAATTGCCGTGGCAAGGCCCGATGAGGCCTGATTGTCAGGTGGCATCAAACGCGTCGTCGATTCATAGCTCGCGGGGATAAGAAGAGCGATGAGCGTGCTGACAAGCAGCGCATAGAGTGCGGTGCGGAACAACAAAATCCGGTGTTGCCAGAGCAGTCTGAGGTGCAAAACGAGGTCATCGTTCGATGCAGGAGCCTCCGGTGGCGCTCCCTGAAAGTCGCTGTCCGGCATATCGGGCACAGGTTGTCGGACCGGAACGCCACCCCCGTAGTTCACGGCTTGTCTCCCCCTCCGAATGTCGCTGCATTTCTGTCAGCGGCTGAACGCCAGGCAAGCTTTTGCGGCTGAAGCAAGATTCCAACGCTCACCGCCACGTTTCTTGACTCACTGGCTTGAATTGTCGGAATGAGCCATCGCTCGTACTGAACCGAGCCCGATAGCTCTAAATTGGGGCGCATCCAATATTCAGTCAGAACTCCCACGTCCGTCAACGAGCCACCGCCGCTAATGAAGTCCTTACTGATCTTCTCGTGCCGAAAATTGAGCTGAAGCCGGCTTTTGGGACTAAACCAGTAGTTGCTCCAAGCTTGCGCACCTTGCCCGCCTCGACCGATCCAGCTTCCTATTAAGTTTCCGTAGTTTGTGTAGCCGCTGAGGTAGGTGGCATTGGAGTACCAATAGCCTGGGCCGATGTTGCCGCCAACTGGAAGGTCCGTGTACACACCCTCCATTCGCAAGTCCAGCTTTGGAACTCCCGGGAAGTGGGAGATATACATTCCACCAATCCACGCAGCGCGGTCCCAGTAAGCCACTGGAGAGAACTGGTCCTCGTTAAACCCATCCGCATAAAACGTTGCCCAGTTTCGCAGCAGCGGTAGGCGATAAGTGAGGTCGAAGCCTGAGCGGCGATCCCCAGGCTTATTTGGTTGCCCAGCCGGAGTGTTCCCGGTGCTGAAAATGCTTTTGAGATAAGTATGCGTGGTAAAGGGCACCACTTGCCCAGCGAAAAGAGTTGTAAGCGAAAAGCCAAATTCAACATTGGGGGTGGGCTTAAAACTGAACCGTTCGCCAGAAATCATCGGCGCAGGAGACAGCGGGGATGTCCAAGTTCCGACTAAGCCCGCACCTTCCTTGAACACAAAATTCTGGCCAGAAACCTGGCCCAAAAAGAATTCGATGCGCATCGGGCCGAGATAACCGAAAATGCTCGGCAACTTAAAGGGAGAAATGCGATCGACGCGAAACATGGTAATCGGCGTTGCGTTATTGCTAAAGATCATTGGGCCGCCGGCATCGGGTCCGAACCATAAACTCTGCTTTCCAAATGAAAACTGCCAGTTTTCAAGCGTCATACCCACATAGGTGTCTAGCAATTGAAACCGGTCTATCTGACTGACGGGCGAACCGGGTGGCTCTGGCACGTTCTGAACCTGCGCAATCGTTTGGCGTGCTGAAGTCGTGATTGGTGGAGCGGATGGCGCGTGTTGATACTCTCCGTTCACATAAACAACAAATCGTGATTCCGTCGCCCAAGCCGCGAACCCGGTCACATTGTTGAAGCCTTCCTCATACGGACGCCCAAAGTCGTTGATGATCGTCTGGCCAAAGTTGTAGTTGTATCCGTCGGACAGGGGTTGGCCGGATATTCCTGTGACGCGCGTGTAAACCGATTCCACCCGTGCCCGAGTATTATCCCCCCCCTCCATCAGGTTTAGTTCTTCTCTAAATTCTTGTGCCAGCGACCTGTAAACCTTGGCTGGCTGCGAATAGGTCGCGTCAACATCTTCGAGCTGCTCTCCGGCTTCACTTACAAGCCTGGCGCATTCGAAGCGCGTCCAAGGCCGCATGTCCACGATCGCAGACTTTATGAAACCTTGAGCAATCAGACGGTCCATCGCAGGGTAAATCCAACTGTCGAGCGGTACGTAGGGTGAACCCATGTTGGCGCTTGAAGTGGCGTGCGTCTGCCGGAGGTAACTCCGAAAGGACTCCCACGGCGCTCCGCCAAGCTCCGTATCGTGATGTCGGTTATATATATCTTCCGCGACCATATTTCCGATGAGGCTGCCAATAAATACATCCGAAGGAAAGTGCTGCCTTGCGCGATAGCGGGAGTAATCGACAAAAGTGGCCAGCCCATACGCCAGTATCTTTGTCAGCGGGCCTGGGTATTCATGCGCCACAATGCTAGCGACCGCCCACGAAGCAGCAGCATGTTCGGACGGGAACGAAGTGCCCCCCTGAAAGAAACTCCCACTGCCATCGCCCTGATTAGGACGCTCCCGTCCCAGCGGGTATTTCATCGCTTCGACAACTACAAGACTGTTTAGAACGGCCTCGCTTGCCAGAAAGCCTGTTTCACGCCAATGCTGGTTGTGCTTCGGATAGCTGAACAACCACATCGCTCCCGCACCTCCAAGCAACGCCGCCACACCTGCGTTTGAGGCAGTGTTATAGTGGCTAACCGTTGTCGGATTGTGCGAGATGTGTCGGCTCATATCCGCGTCTGTCACAAACATTCCGGTCGTAATCCCGCTCAACGGCAGCAGCCAGTTGGCATCCGGCCATCGCAGCTTCGCGGGACTCGTCCAGATTTGTCTCTGATCGATCAAAAATCGTTCTCCCAGGCCCTTCCAGTTTCCCTTGATCGTGGTTGAGGTGTCCGTTTTCTCGTCAGCGGTGTTCTCAGTTCCCTCGCTATCTTTCTTGTCGACTCCGTCTCCCTTCTTTGCAGCCATAGCCGGCGTTTGCTGGCTCTGAGAATCCTGGGGAGGCGCCGCACCAACCGGCTTACTTACCAACGTGCTGACCACCAACCATGCCGCAAGTATCAACCCAGGTCTCATTCAAAAATCTCTGCGCTACGGGTGGATATACGCCACTGCAAGTGCGACCGACGATGCAACCTGTGCCGTTTGCATAATCGCCGTCCAATTCACTCCCGTAATCTTCGGCGCCTTCTCCGGGACAACTACCGTGTCTCCGGGTCGAAGCGAGGCATTTAGCGGGTCCCCCGACCACCATCCGGAACTGTTGTTTTTTGCCGAGATGACTGAACCGTCGGCACGAATCACGAATACTGCTTTCTTGTCGGCAACAGGTGTCAAGCCACCGGCCTGGCTCAGGTACCACTTTGCAGAACGCCCCGGTTGCGCATTGATCGCTGTCGGATTAAAGACTTGCCCATTGACCGTTACGACGCTCGGTTTTTTGGGAACAACGAGTTCGTCTCCCTCTCGCAATGAAATATCCGCTGCCGTGTTCTTCCAATCCTTCACGTTCGACGTAATGTGAATTACAACCCTCCCGATGGGCTCATTCGAGGCCAACTGGGTGAGTGTGACGTCGACCTGAGCCAAGGCTGTGGACTTGGCTTGCGCCTGGTCCTTATCCGCTTCCGGAAGTGCCTTGATGTGCACCCGCTCTTCTTTGACCCTCTCGATAAGTTCCAGACGGTTCTTCGATTCCAATTCGCGAACGTCTCTCCTCATGAGCACAGCGCCGTACGGATAGGCCTGTTTCGAGAATCCACCCGCGCGCTCCAGCACGGAACTCAGGCGCTCTCCCGGCTCGATTCCATAAGTCGAGGGATGCATCACCTCTCCGCGAACCGTCACGGATGCACCAATATCTTTCCAGCCGGGAACCTGCCGGATGGCGAGCACGTCGCCGGCGCGCAAGGGCACGTCTTCACTGGCATTTCCGTTTTGCAGAGAGGCGAGGGATACCTGGAACTGTTCTGCGGGTCCCCCGGCCGCCGCGTACCTGGTCAGATCCGCCGAGTTCGTGTCCGCACTTCGCTTCAAACCGCCGGCCGCGCGAATCAGATCTTCGACATGCATGTTTTCCATGTAGGGATAACGGCCTGGTTTCGCCACCTCGCCGGTGATTTCGACGATGCTGGGTTCCACTAAAGAAGTGTGCCTATGAATCAACAATCGATCTCGCGGCTGAAGCAGGATGTTGTCGGCTGCCTTGCCGTTCAGGGCCTCCGCAAGATTAACGCTGAAGATCTTAGAGCTCCCATCCAGATTCACGCGAAAGACCTGCGCTGTATCCGAGGCCGCTTCCGTCGTAAGTCCTCCGGCCAGATAAACCGCGTCTTTCAACGTTGCTTGTCCCGAAGTTTTATAAGTGCCGGGCGAACGCACTTCTCCATCCACCGTCACCGTCGGTACCGGCTCGAAATCGTAGCGGCTGAAAATCCGCACGGTATCGAGCGGCTGGAGCTTGGGCGAAGTCGCAGCGTCTTTCATCGCCGCTGCCAAGTCGAAGCTGACCACGCTCGGGCGAAAGTCTGGCGCGTTCAAGCGGATAATCTCGCCATAGTGTGCGGCAGGCTCCGGCAAAATATCGTTGTATGAAGGGAGAATATCTGCGAGTTTCATGCCTTCGTGGTAGGAGTAGCGTCCCGGCCGCAGAACATGGCCCTGCAGATAAATCGTGTCCTGATTGTATTGCGCGATCGGGAAAATATGGATTTCGTCTCCGTCCTGGATTTTGTAGGTGGACAACTGCGGAGCGGTACTGCTGTCGGGCGACAGATCGAGACTCAGCATCGTGCGCTTTTCGTGAGCTTCCAGGCGCTGCACTTCGACGTGCCGCAGCGCTGCCGCTGGCAGGATTCCCCCCGCCAAGTCCAAAACGTCGGCCAGTGTTTTCTCGTCATTCAACTCGTAAATTGCCGGCCGGCGAACCATGCCCGTTACCGTCACCTGTGGCCCAATCGGTGGCACCATCAGCGTGTCGCCATTCTCGAGCTTGCTGGCGTCCGGCGTGACCCCGCGCAACAATAGGTCATACGTATCGATTCTCTCGATTTCCTGGCGCCCACGGAAATGCTTGAGCGCGCGCAACGATCCCTTCCCGGTGACTCCACCAGCGGCGACCAGAGCATTCAGTGGCGTAGAAAGGGAACTGATATCGTACGCGCCCGGCTCCTCCACTTCCCCCACGACGTACACCCGAACGGTGCGCAACTTGGCGACCGAAACGTCTGCCGACGTGTCGCGGTATTGCGTTGCGATGGCCTTCTGTACCGCTTGTTGAACATCACCCAGACTCCGGCCGCTTACCTGGAGTGGCCCGGCCTCCGGCAAGTTGACTCTTCCCTGTCTGTCGACCACCCTCACAAGCTTTGTGGAAATTCCGCCCCAAAGGTCAATCGAAAGACTGTCACCGGGACCTACGACGTAGTCCGGCCCTACCGGCAGGTCCATCGGAAGATTGCGTCGATTTCGAATGCCGTCATGGAAAACAGCCGTCCCAAATCTCTGTGGCGCCCGGTCGAGGGAGGGAGCCTGCACGTAGAGGTCGTACAGAGAGGGAATATCTGCATAAGGGCTTGGCCTGTGCACCATCGTCGGCGAGGCCACGTCTCGAGGCTTTGCCAGCCGCGACGGTCGCCGAACCTCCGTTCCAAGGCTCGTCTCGGCTCCAACACTGCTCGTGGCCCCCATGTCCGACAACTGGCTGCCCATCAATTCAGCGGCAGCCCCACTTCGCAGAGCTTCCAAAGTCGAAGCTCCCCCCATCGCTTCAGGGGGTATACCGCCTCTCAGCGACGCGCCTCCGGACTGGCCCATCATGCCCGACACTGCCCGAAGGGAAGCACCCCCTTCGCTTGGTCCACCCAGCGAGTTCGTGCCACCCAGTCCGCTCATTCCACTCATTCCACCCAGTCCGCCTGCTCCGCCCATCTCTGGACTCGCCAGTCCAGCCTCGGCCTGCAGGATTGGAGCGGTAGCGCTCAAGGGCAGGTTCTCTTGAGGGGTTTGCGGCAGCATTTCGCGCTGAGGCCCGTTGTACCCGGGACTTGTGACATTCCGCCCCGGCGGAATCAAGTCACGGTTATCGCAGTCCGGGTCATCGAACTCCTCGCAGTACCTTCTCATTCTCTCCAGTGCGTTTTGCGCTGCATTTCCCGTCTCTGCCTTTGGCAGTTGCAAGGCGGCGTCTTGTTGCGCTTCGATTTGTTCCAACCGCCTGACGCGCTCCTTGAGCAAAAGATCTTGCTGCTTGCCCATTTCCGACTCCGGGTTGACGATCGGCTTCAAGTATCCGTAGCGCTGTACCAGCCTCGTTGCCACTGCCCGGAATTTCACGTCGCGCGTTAGCCGGTCGAATACGGCTACATCGGTCAATTCGTCGTCACTCACAAACTGCCCATTATCGCTCGCCTCCTTGGCGATCCACGTTTTCAGTTCAACAAGCAAACCTGGATCCCGCAGCAACACCTCCTTGATCTGCGGAGCGGAAGCGGCCACTCGGTCATAATTTGCTTTCGCCAATTCCGACTCCAGCCGCCGTGGGGGCGGGGGCGAATCGACCTCTGCACCACTCGTCTTTTTCTGCGGCTGCTGCTGGGCGGCCGTACCCGCCGTTACGCCGAAGACCAAGGCCATCGCCAATACAAAAGATTTTCCAATAGGCAGCCCAAACAACTCTTTCATGACACTTCCCCCGCTAACGAGGCTTTTTGGCGCATCACACCCAGAATGGCCTCCTCCGATGCTTCTATGACGTCGGAATGAATGCTAAAGGAGGCCCAATAGCGAACGCTGCTGTTCGTGTGCGCGGAGACCGCGATGATGCTCACTTCGGGATAAAGTCGAAGGATCGTATCGCAAACAGCAGGACGTTCATTCGGATCATCCATCGCAATAAAAAGAAAATCCGGCTGAGTCTCTTTTACGCGACCGATAAGCTCTACATCATCTGCCACTTCGCCGACGATCGTGATGTCGGGCTGATCCGCAAAAGTCTCGATGATGATCTCGCGCATCAGCTTTGGGCGGTTGGCCACCAGGACTCGAATTTGACGTCCCATGGTTCCCTCCTTCTGGGAAGTCGCATT
>Ga0126373_10000172_pt1 | contig 43512 bp, 37 predicted proteins | sample PanSoiMetPlot_11_FD_92545 | JGI IMG/M metagenome (GOLD analysis project Ga0126373, IMG submission 92545) | Tropical forest soil microbial communities from Panama - MetaG Plot_11 | ecosystem: Environmental > Terrestrial > Soil > Tropical forest > Bulk soil | place: Panama | collected 2016-02-17 | reverse complement strand
CCGTGGCCATTGTGCCGCAGCAGCTTGTGGCAGTTTGAAGCCTCTCCCTGCAGAGCGGCTTCGAGGGACCTTCCCTCATCTCTCGTACAGCATGAAGCTTGCGCTTCTTCTTGGCACAGCCGAAGGGCCCACCTTCATCTTTCGTACAGCATGATACTTGCGCGTCTTCTTGACACAACCTGCCACACCACCGGACCTGGGGGTCCGCATCCAACGGTTCGATAAGTTAGTCCTACCGACGAATCGATGGGCTGGGTGTTCGCAGTTTGGAGACGCCGTGTGGGTTTCACTTCTCGAGTTAGCATCCGTTGCGGTTTCACCGCGCTGTGCCGAGCCAAGGTCCAGCACCAGGTTGAAAAGTAAGAGGGGAAAGCCGACCGCCCTGGGGCGCTCCCTGATCCACCGGACTCACCAATCCGTTCTCCATCACTCCGGCCCAGGAATGCTCGAATCAACTTGAGCATTCGCTTGTCAGGCACGCCCTTGGCTAGCGCCGCCATCTGGCGGTTGTGATTGACTCAATCGAAAGCTTTTTCCAAGTCGAGATCCAGCACTAAACGGTATCCTTCGGCTGCACATGGGGACTTTTGAGTATTTCACGACGTTGCATAGGTTACGAAGCGAGACCTCCAGACCCAGTTTTTCGCCTGGTGCTCAACCCCGGCGTTAGAATGTCGAAACTGACTTCTTGGGGCGGCACCGGACATGTTCTGCGGACGGATATTCATTGTTTGCGTGGTGCTTCTCAGTTCCGGCACCGGCTTCGCGCAGGATCACGATCATGGCCACGGTGAAGCATTAGGCACTGTGCACTTTTCCACCTCCTGTAACGGCGATGCGCAGAAGGAATTTGACCGGGCTGTAGCGCTCCTGCACTCGTTCCAATTCAGCCGAGCTATTCAAGGATTCCAGGCATCGCTGAAAACCGACTCGACCTGTGGAATTGCTTACTGGGGCATCGCGCTGAGTCAGTGGAGTAATCCCTTTGCGGCGGGGATGAAAGACAAAAATCAACTGGAAGCGGGCCGGGCCAGCATGGAGCATGCCAATGCTACAGGTGTGAAGACGGAACGCGAGCGCGCTTACATTGGCGCGGTTGGAAATTTGTACCGCGATTTCGACAATACACCGCAACGCCAGCGTTTACTTGCCTACCGCGATGCGATGGAGCGAGTCGCTGGAAAATATCCTGAAGATCATGAGGCACAGATCTTCTACGCCCTGGCGATTGCGGCCTCGGAAGATCTGTCTGACAAAACGTACGCGGGCCGATTGAAGGCGGGTGCGATTCTCGAGCAACTGTTCAAGGAAGAACCGGGCCATCCGGGATTGGCGCACTACATCATCCATACTTATGATGTTCCTCCGCTGGCCGGACGTGCCCTGGACGCTGCGCGCCGTTACTCCGACATCGCACCCGACGCGCCGCACGCCCTGCATATGCCATCGCACACTTTTACGCGTACCGGGTATTGGCAGGACTCGATCAACAGCAATGTCGCAGCAGCGGCGGCCGCCAAGCGCGAAGGCCAAACTGCAGAGGAATTGCACGCCAGCGACTACGAAGTCTATGCATACCTGCAATCCGGACAGGATGAAGCAGCACGCAAGATCCTAAGTTCCCTGCCCGAGATCGGATCGCGCTTCGACCCCAAAGCCGTGATCGGCGGCGCAGGAGGTCCGTCGGCCGGCTACTTTGCGCTGGCCGCGATCCCGGCGAGATATGCCTTGGAACGCGGAGATTGGAAACAGGCTTCGCAACTGATCCCGCGTGAGACTCCGTTTCCCTACACGGAAGCCATGACATATTTCGCCCGCGGATTGGGCTTAGCTCGACTCGGGAAAGCAGAACCGGCATATGAGGCAGCAACATTGCTGAAACAAATCCGGGAGCAATTGACGGAGACTGGAGAAAGCTACTGGGCTCTGCAGGTGGAAATTCAGCAGCGTGAAGTCGAAGCTTGGGCGGGAATGGCGGAGGGCAAAAAAGAAGAAGCGCTGCGCCGGATGGAAGCGGCGGCAAAACTGGAAGACGGAACTGAGAAGAGCGCTATCACACCCGGGCCGCTCGCGCCGGCGCGCGAATTGCTCGGTGAGATGCTCTTGGCTGCAAATCGTCCCGACGCTGCACTTACAGAATTCGAAGCAACTCTGGAAAAGGAGCCGGGACGATTCCGCACCCTCTACGGCGCAGGAAAGGCTGCCAAGCTTGCAGGACGCGACAACGACAGCCGCAAGCACTTCCGCGAGTTGCTCAAAACCTGGAAGCATGCCGAACTACCACCGCGACCTGAGTTGCTAGAAGCCTACAACGCACTTGCGCGGAAGTAACTCAATGTCGAGGTATGATGCGGACGTCCGAAAGCTAGCGATTCGAAATTCCTCGTTGCGTCACAAGATACACGGCGAAACTTCCCAGCCAGTGCCCACCCTCATAGTGCTCGCCAGTGACTGCGGCCAATCCCGCTCGCTCATGTTGCTCAGCTACGGCGTTGATGGACGCAAGCCGCTTGTCATTTTTCGCCAGGGCCGAGGCAATCCCCTTCAGCATCCATGCGCGGCTGAGATTCAGCCCATCAAGGTGTGCCAGCTTGGGATCGCTCGGATCCGGCGACACTACCGGTTGCCACCATGCTATGCCGGCAGAAGTCGAAATCTGGGGCATGAACATTGTGAGCCATGCGGCAAAGCTGCGGCTCGGCAGCACGCGCCGCATCAGGTCGGCTTCGCCCAGGCAAGGTGATAAGAAGTCTTCGCCGGAAGGCTCATACGCCAGCGGGCAAGTCTTGTCATTAAGGTAGAACTGCTTCGCTTTCGAGACCACCAGTTCGACAACCTTCTCATCGCCCGCACCGCGCGCGTAGTCGAGCACCAGGCCAAGTCCGAATGCAGTCTGGTCGTGTTCCCCAATCCGCACCGGATTCGAAAGCTTGGGCAGCCAGGCACTCAGCCGCTCCACAACGATCTGCTCCAGTGGACGAAGATTGGCCGCCATCTCTTTGGCCTGCGGGTCGTCCCACTCGCGCAGTTCCGCCGCGAGCTGCAGCAACCAAGCCAGCCCGTACGGACGCTCGAAGCTGGCGCGTCCTTGCCCGCGAAGATATTCGGCTTCCTGCGCCAGGTTGTCTGCCGTGAGGCTTTGCCGCAGCGCATCGCGAGCCGCCGGCACAAACGACGCATCCGGAAATGTCCGCACCAACCGCACCAGCAGCCAATGCCCATGGACCGAAGAATGCCAATCGTAGCACCCATAAAAGGCAGGCGTGAGCTTGCGCGGCGGCGCCACATCGACATCGCTGTTCAACGTGTGACTGATGTGATTGGGATACTCTTTATGAACGCAGGCCAATGCCAGATTGGCAAAACGCTCCGCCACTTTGACGTCGAACAGGGGAGCAACCTGACTTGCGCCCGCGACTGTGCCGCTCATATTCCATGAGAGAAGAATCAGACAAAGAACGGATTTCATTCCCAGATACTTTAAACGATCCACGCTCCGGGGCGGGACGCGATCACTCCTCGCTGGGGGATGCGCTGGAACTCGACTGTTTCAATGATTCTGGCTCTCTGTGCGATCGTTTCGATCGGATTACAAACACGTGATAGGTGGCCGCGTCCCAGGCGTTGTGAATTCCCACAAATAGTAAGAGGAGCACCGCGGCAGCGACTCCGAACATTGCGCCATAGGTGTGGGCGCGAACCTCATCGGCTGAGGCAGCCAGCATCGCGTATGCGACAAAGGAGGATCGCATGACACAACCAATCCTCGAATACCGGTCGATAGAGCGTTTGCCCTCGCATGCGTCGGGCCACGACAAGGGAGTATGCGACTCCGCAAAGACCGACTATGCCGAGGAGAACAGTCGGCGCACTCACGTCATGCCAAGGCGCGCTGAGTAGCCCAGATACCAGCAGCACGGTTCCAAAATGAACGACATTGGGAGTGGCAAATGCATTACCCGCGTCGCCCTGCGCGGCTGAGCGAGGCAAATTTGCTACGAGGGCCATCACCACAAATTGCAGCCCAATCAGCGCTCCGGCAGAGGAGCCGACGATGACGTAGAAATTCTCCCATCCGGTAAGTGGTGTCATGTTGACCAAGCCGAGTGAATTATGCCCACAGGCGAGTTTCTTGCCTCAGCCGAGCGATGTCGCGCGTGGGCGCACTTCCGAAGAAGCGGCTGTATTCACGACTGAATTGCGATGCACTCAGGTATCCGACACGCTGACTGGCCGCAGTCGCGTCCATCATCGCTGAGAGCATAAGGCGACGGGCCTCCTGCAGCCGCAGAACCTTTTGATACTGCAGAGGGCTCATCGCGGCGACGGCCTTGAAGTGCTCATGGAACGACGAGACGCTCATGTGCACCATCTCGGCCAACTCTTCCACCTTCATCGGTTGTGAATAGTTCTCCCGCAGCCAGGATATCGCCTTCGCAATTCGCTGCACGCTCGACTCGGCAAACCCCATTTGCGCTACACGCACACCGATCGGGCTGCGGAGAAGCCGGATCAGGATCTCATCCGTCACTAGCGGGCCGAGAAGTTCGGCATCACCAGGATGCGCCAGGCACTCCATCAATCGGATCGCGGCGCCGACAATGCAGTCGTCGACCGGGGTGAGATAAACAGCATTTCTCTGCTGCACGTCAGGCAGACCACGGGTATACACCTTAAGCACCAGCTCTGCAATCTTGTGCGGAGCAAGTTCCAGCCGGAGCGAAAGATAAGGCTCGGACGGGCTGGCTTGCGTGACCTGAGCAGCCACCGGGAGAGCGACCGAGAAAACGATCATCTGCGATGAATCGTACTTGTAGACCTCATCGCCAACGACAACCGTCTTCGCTCCCTGGGCGACGATGCACAACGAAGACACTCGCAGTGCATGTACACATTCGTTGTTGACCCGCGAGAGGCGACTCACCATCAGACCCGGAATGCGCATATCGAAGCTGCCGTCGTGTGGAGCGTAAGCGGCGAGCAGGCCGGCCAATTTGGATGTCTCGGGTGAGTTGGCGTCCTGGGCTTTGGCACTGCGCGGGAACAAAGCAATCTTTCCATTCGGTCTCACGGGCAGAAATACCTCATTTCTACGGTTTTGTGGCTCACATGCCATTTTGCAGCAACTAGCAACTAATAGTGCGGCAATGACGTACGCTTCAGAGCAGCGCTGATCAGGGTTGCTGCGTAGGCGTTGTCCGCGCTGGCTGGTGTGCTGAAAACCATTCCGCGCCGCCAACTCTCCGGAGCTTCGGGGTGAACGCCTGCGAGGATTACCCATCCATTGCCGAATGTTCCCTCCACGACTGCGGGCGTTCCGTCGGGATATTTTCCTACGACCGCACCCCAGCCCGTAAGCTGCGGGCCATCCTCCCAGTACTGATCGAGGGTGGGCGCTCCGGGACTGGCAATCGCCACCGCTGTCTTCCGAATGCCGTGGCTCTCGGCCAAGTAGAAGCCGAATCTCACCCCTGACGTGAGATTCAAGCTGTTGTACATCGACTCCCCGGCAAGAAAAGCACCAGCGCAAACTCCCAGGTAATTCATGCCATCGTGGACAGCGTTGCGGACGTTTGCAGTTGTGGCCCGGGTCAGGCCATCGCCGATATCGATAAAGTTTCCACCGGGGATAATCAGCAACCGGTATCCCTTCAGCCGAGCCTCGGACATCTCATTCAGCCTGGAGGAACTTGCGACCGTATAGCCCAGCCGAGCCTTCTGAAGAACTGTCTCGAAAGCCGCCACGTCGCTGGGGGAAGTGCCGGTTCCCCTGAACAGAAGGACCGGAGCTGGGGACTTAGCTTCAACCGAAGCGGTCTCACCACGATCGCTGCAACTCAACGAGGATGCAATCGCAAAAAACAGCACGGCATTGACAAGTCCAAATCGGTTCTGCGGTGTAGACACACGGAATAGGTCCAGCTCCATTTCTTCCTGGTTAGGCTTTCAAGGCCGCGAGTACGTATGCAGGCTTCATCGGAAGCCGCCGCATCATCTTCCCGGTGGCGTCATGAAGCGCCGCCGCAATGGCCGGCGCTGCGAGCGCATTCGCGGCTTCCGAGCCTCCACCATATGCGCCGACCTTGGGATTGTGGAGCAGCACGACTTTGATCTCCGGGATGTCTGACATGCTCGGGATGGGGTAACTGCTCCAATCGTCTGTGATGATGCCACTCTCGTTGAACATCATTTCTTCGAACAGTGCATGGCTGATTCCCATCACGGCGCCGCCTTCGCACTGCCGCTTCAATTGCATTGGATTCACCACAATGCCAGGGTCGACCGCCAGCGTGTACTTTTCGACTTTGATTGCTCCCGTGCTGGGAGTGACCGATATCTCGCAAACGGCGGCCCAGTAAGTTCCGCTGCGCAGCATCAATGAGACCCCACGGCCGCGCAGTGACGATGATCCGGTGGAGACGGCACCTGGGCGCGGCGACGGACGCGTGTCCCATCCGGAAGCTTCGTGCACAGCTTTTAACACCCCGATCGCGCGCTCTTCACTGGCATGGTCGATGCGGAACTGAATCGCATCCGCGCCGGCCAGTGCTGCAGCCTCGCTGATGGCCAGCTCACGCGGATAGTTCTGCTGAAACTGTCCGGGCGTGCGCATGCTGTGATCGCGCAGGCCCACGGCAATCGGAGAAGCCTTCTGTCCCACCTGGAACGTGCCGTGTCCGAGTTCCGCCACGTTCGGAACAGGAGCGTACACCCAATTGTCTTCTATGCCGTTGACGGTGGAAGTTACGGAGTCGGGCTTAGGCTCTGGTGCTGACATCGTCGGCAACCCTGCAAGAACCGCACCAATTGGACGGTCATCCTGCATGGCAGGCATGTAATGGTCCGCTTGATAGGCCGCGATTTTGCCTTTCTCGTCGAGGGCGATTTGAATATCAGAGAATGCCGCCGCCGATTGTGTGGACCACTGCATATCATCGGCACGCATCCACTGCACGCGCACCGGTTTGCCGACCGCCTTCGACAGCAGCACCGCCTCGTCTTCCGCGCCGGCGTTTCCGCCATTCGACCGCCCGTAATGGCCCGGCCCTGGATACGCGTGCACGATCACAAGATCAAGCGTGGTGCCCAGCATCATCGCGATCTCGCCACGCAACGACTGCGGATTCTGGTTGTGGGTGTAGATGTGCACGGTGCCGTCGGATTTCACATCTGCAACCGCCATGGTCGGGCCAATTGGCGCATGCTTCATATAGGACAACTGGTAGGTCGCGGTATGTTTCTTGTGGGCCGAGGCGAGCGCCGTGCCGACATTCCCCTTGTTCCCGTCACCCTTTGCAACCGGCGCGCTGGTCCAGTCAGACTCTTCCCTTAGATGCTGGTAGAGCTTGGCATTGCCGGGTAGGCCTTTCCAGTCAGTCCACTTCGTGGCGCCGGCTACCTGCTCAGCCGCCTGTATCGCTTCCCATTCTGTGGGTGCCACCACACCGACGAGGTTTCCTTTGACGATTATTTGCGAGTTCGGGAACTTCTTTTTATCCACTGCGCCAGCAGAAACCAGAGTCGAACCTAGCGTCTTCGGATGCACCACACGCGCGTGCAGCATGCCGGGCAAGCGTACATCGGTCGCCCAAGTTTCCTTCGCTCGCACCTTCGAAGTAATCACGGAATTCTTGTACGACTTTCCGATGATCGTGTACTCGCTTACCGGCTTCATCGGCGGATTCCCTTCGATCTCCAGCCCACCGATGCTGGTGAGGTCTCCCTTCACGGGAATCGTGAGCTTCAACTGCTGATCCTTGACAAGGTTGCCGTAGGAAATACTCTTCCCGCCACCGGAAACGATACCATCCTTGACCGAAAGCTTGTCTTTGGGGACGCCGAGCTTTTCTGACGCAAGATCGAGCAAAGCCTGATGGGTGTAAGCCGCCGCCTTGCGGATGTTCGGCATTCCGTGTCCGAGGAAATCGAAAGCGCCGCTGCCGTCGGGCGTGCGGTCGGTGTCTCCCGCGATCACCGTCGTGATGGCCTCGAACGGAACGCTCAACTCTTCGGCCACAATCTGTCGGTAGGCAGTAAAAGTCGACCCTTGGCCGAAGTCGCTCTTCCCTGTTCGAATCAGCACGGTGTTGTCAGGATGGATCTCGATCCAGGAACTTCCGAGCGAAGGATCAAGTGAATTCTTGAATGTGGCGGGCTTCGCGGTATCGGCCTTCAAAATTTCCGGGCCTGCGACGCTGAATCCGACAACCAGGATGCCGCCGGCTTTGATGAATTGGCGGCGCGATAGCGTCGGTCCGAGAACGGTCGTTGGTGTTTCGCTCATGGTTGCCATCGCTTACCTCCCCTTCGCCATGATGGTGGCGGCATTTTGTACGGCTTCAATGATCGCAAGATAGGTTCCACAACGGCACAGATTCGGTGACGGCCCGGAATTCGTGTAGGCGTCTTTGATCTGGGCGAGAGTCGGATTAGGGTTGCTCTCAAGCAGTTCCGTGGCCTTGATCATCATGCCGTTCTGGCAGAACCCACACTGGGGCGTCTGCACTTCGATCCAGGCCCGCTGCACGGGATGAAGTGTGTTGTTCGCTTCGTCGGCGGAAAGGCCCTTCTGCTTGGCCCACCGGGCGGGCAGGCCCTCGAGCGTGACGATCTCCTGGCCGGCAACGCTGCCAGCAGTTGTGATGCAGGAGCGCACTTCCTTTCCATCCACCAGGACTGAACAAGCTCCACATTGCGCCAGGCCGCAGCCGAACTGCGGACCGATCAATTGCAAATCATTGCGCAGAACGTACAGCAGCGGAGTATCGTCAGGCGCCTGCACCTCATGGCGCGCTCCGTTCACATTCAGCGTAAGCATAGAGAACCCCCTTCCAGAAGCAGATACACGCACACACTCTTTTTGTAGAGAACTAACTGTTTCTTACATCCCCAGTCCGCTAACCTAAAAACTCCGATTCGCCGTTTGGCGGAAGGTATAACTCGCCTATACGCCTGCCCGGCATTGATTGCAAGCCGTAGCGCGGCTGACGGCGCCATCAAATCAATGCAGTCGAGCTACAACGGCCACGTCCAACTTGGAATAATATTTCTTCACATCACCGGGCCCGTATTTGCCGCGGAACCTTTCGACCACCGGGGCCACCTGTTTTGTGTCTGTCACCGGAGTAACGTTAACTTCCGCCTTCGCATCTCCCGCCTGGATCCGCACCGCCGGATTCTTGAGCACATTCTTGTACCATTCTGTGTCTGACCCCTTCACCGGCAGAAGATAAAGCGTGTCATTCTCAAATGCGAACCAGACTGGGTTGGAAATGGTTCGTCCGGATTTTCTGCCGGTAACACTGATGGTAATTTCGTCATTGTGCGAAAGGCGTTCTTTGAGCGTTTCGATTTGTGCGGGCATGTTTACCTCCATTGCTGGCGCCTTAGATGAAAACTCGTCGCTTCAGGGTTTCGAAAACAACTCCTTTGCGATCATGATGGCCGTCATCGCGTTAGGCCAGCCGGAGTAGAACGCAAGATGGGTGATGGCCTCGACCAATTCTTCCTTCTTAAGTCCGTTCTCCACAGCGTAATTCAGATGGAACCGCAACTGATCCGGACGATTTAACGCAATCAGCGCAGCCACCGTAATGAGGCTGCGATCGCGCCTCGATAACTCTTTCCGCTCCCAGATATCGTCAAAAAGAACTTGATCGGTCAATTCAACGAGTTTGGGCGCGAAGTCGCCGACCAGGTTCTGCGCTCCTTTTGATGTACCCATATTGGCCTTCCTTCCTGTTTCGCGCCGACGATGTCAGTAATGCTGCCAGGCTACTCTCCAGTGCTCATTCGGGTCGGGTGACCTCACGATGAGTTGATCGCCGGAAACCTCGTATGCACGCTTCAGGTCTTTGCCAATAAGAGTCCGCACGAGCGCACCCTCAACGTGAAAGGTGAAGGTTTGTGAGTCATTAATCTCATATCTCCCGAAGGAGGCCTCGTAGCCGCCCTGCGCGTACTGCACCGGCGCGGCCTTGTTCTCAGAGGGCGGATTCCGATACATCACCTGCACCGACATGTAACCGTCGCGCGTATAGACCAGCAGTCCAGTGCAGTCGGCCTTGTGAATTTTTCCGTCGGCGTCCGGCTCTTCCAGCCAAGCAAGTCGCCAGGCTCCGATAAACCGATCTTGCATGCTCGTGCTGCCATTTCCGTGTTGGCCGGACGACTTCACGGGCAGGAAAAGTAAAATCAGGGCTCCCAAGCTCGCCCGGATCTTCTTCATATTTTTCTCCGGGGTTCCGCCGCCGCGCTCACCGATTGATCATCCGCTGCATGGCTTCGGGATATCGCTCGCCCACTACCGCGATCTGCGAAGCAGCTTCATCCATCTGGCTGAGGTCCTCCGGGGTAAGCAGGACGTTTGCGGCCCCGACATTTTCTTCCAGCCGATGGAGCTTCGTTGTGCCGGGAATCGGCACAATCCATGGTTTCTGAGCAAGCAGCCATGCGAGTGCGATCTGAGCAGAAGTCGCCTTCTTCCGTTGTGCAAACTTGCTCAGCAGATCGACCAACGCCTGGTTTGCCCGGCGGTTTTCCGGCGTAAAACGTGGAACAATGCTGCGGAAATCTGTCTTGTCGAATTGCGTATCCTGATTGATCGCTCCGGTCAGAAAGCCCTTGCCCAGAGGACTGAATGGAACGAATCCGATCCCTAGCTCCTCGAGCGTCGGCAGAATCTCCTCTTCCGGCTCTCTCCAGAAAAGGGAGTACTCGCTCTGCAGCGCAGCGACCGGGTGAACCGCGTGCGCGCGCCGGATGACCTTCACGCCCGCTTCGGACAGCCCGAAGTGCTTGACCTTGCCCTGCTGGATCAGATCCTTCACCGCCCCGGCGACATCTTCGATGGGAACGTTGGGATCGACGCGATGCTGATACAAAAGATCGATCACGTCGGTCTTGAGACGCTTCAAGGAAGCTTCGGCAACTTCCTTGATGTGCTCCGGCCGGCTGTCCAGACCTGCCTGCTTCCCGGCGGCGTCGATCCTGAATCCGAACTTCGTGGCAATAGCGACCTGCCGTCTAAAGGGAGCCAGCGCCTCGCCCACCAACTCTTCGTTGGTGTACGCACCGTAGACCTCAGCGGTGTCGAAGAATGTAACTCCCCGTTCGACGGCGGCGCGGATGAGGGTGATTCCGTCCTTCTTATCGATGGCAGGGCCAAACCCAAAACTGATGCCCATGCAGCCGAGCCCAAGAGCCGAAACTTCCAACCCACTTTTTCCAAGTTTGCGCTTCTGCATTGTTTCTCCTTCCAGCGCTATTAGTAGCGGTTTACTGAATAATGGCTAAAAAGAGAATAGACGGAGGCACTCTTTCTCTCTTGCCCGTTTCGATGAACTTCTTGCCCAATTCTCCGATGAAGGGAAGCCGGCGGCGGCGAGGAGAATTGGGCAATCGCTGATTTTGCTCAACTCGAGATCTTCAGCTTGCGAATTGCATCGCCGGCGCCGCTCAGGTCGGCAAGCCGCATTTCGGAATATTTACGCGAAAGGATTACACCGGGTACACCCGCGCGAAACGCCGCAAGAACGGCTTGCTTCACGCTTTCCCGGGTGCACTTGCTGTGGTTCGGTTCGGTGGGAATGTCGATATCAATGCCCGGCCAGATCTGGGTCTTGGTACGCGCGACACTTTCGAGCGCACGTTTCGCTTCGCGGTAGACGTAATCGGCCGAAAGCCCGGTGTGAGGAATCTGATCGTAGCTACCCTCTTTCAATCCCATGACAGCATAGTTGAAGTCGAGCAGGCCCTGCTTCGACAGGTCGCCATACATGGTCGAACCGGCATTATCGACATACAGCGCCATCCGCTCGCCGCCGCAGTTGTTGTACATCACCACCTTGATGAAGTCGGAATATTGGGACAGCTCTTGCAGGTCTTGTTCCGCACTGTAAATAGGATTGAAAGTATTGTTATGCCAGATGTGCCATCCGACCGGCACTGTAGGCTTGGCTGTCTTTACCGTGTGATAGATCGAGGCATAGGTCTGACGCAGGCTATCGGTCCACAACATTTCCCAGGCAGCCAACTCGGGATACCGCAACAACAGCCGCCAGAACTGAACGAAGTAGCCATCGACCGGGCGTTTTCCACTTCGCGAAGCGCGTACAAATTCTTCCAGCTCGAGAAATCCCTGGCGCGCGCGTTCCGGATTGATGCCGCGTTCTTTCGCTTTGCCCTGGCAAAACTCGCAGAAACAGGTCACCTGCCCCGGATCAACGGGAGGTGTGTCGTGCGTGAGCCCCAGACTGTCGCAAAGCGCGCCCTGCCGCTCCGATCCCCACATGATTCCGTCGATATCATACGAACGCGCATAATCCTCGACGAGCCCAGTCAGAAAATTACGGTAATCGGGATTGTTGACGCATAGCGTCTCGGCATTTCGGCCGTAGAGATCACGCTCCTGCACCTTCTGGATGTTCGGCAAATCGGTACGGAATACGTCCTCAAGCCAACAGATGACCTTCATGCCGCGCTTCTTCGCCGCCGGAACGACCTCAGCCAGTATATCGAGACTGCCGTGATCGGGCGCGCGTGTGTCCTTGAGGATGGTGTTCCTGTAGTACTGGGGATGCGGCGTGGCAAAGTTTCCGCCATGAAAGTTTAGGTCGTATTCCTGCTTACCGTGATCCGGCAGCGGCTGTCCCGGAATCTGTCGTCCGGCAATCCCCCGGCCATAGGTGAATACCGCAAGGAACAACGTATTGACGCCGCCACGCTCCTGCAGAATATCCAAGACCTTCTCGGTACCTTCATCCACAAAGGAGACGGCTCCTACCTGGATCCCAATCATCTTGGAGGAGACGGTCGTATCTCCGCGACCTGGTATGGCTAGGGACGCTCCAGCAACGGTGGCAATCTTCAGAAACTCGCGGCGGTTTACGTCCGATGTCATCAATGGCTCCGGGTTCTATCTATCACAGCTCGGCGTGGGGATTTGCCCTGCTCAGGGTACCAGCGCACCCTCAGTGCCAACATAGACTGCATATAAAGATTGGCTTGCCGCCATGAAGAGCCGGTTCTTCTTCGCGCCGCCGAAACATAGATTGGCGCAGGTTTCGGGTAGATGGATTTTCCCGATCAGCACGCCGTCCGGGGCAAACACGTGCACGCCGTTGAAACTTTCAGGACCCCATCCGGCAGCGGACCATACGTTGCCGTCTACATCACAGCGAATGCCGTCGGATGTTCCCGGCGCCATGTTCACAAACATCCGCCCATTCTTCAGCCGCTTGCCGTCGTCGACGTCATAGACACGAATCGGCCGCGGATCGTCCGCATGCTTCGGCTCACCGGTGTCGACGATGTAGAGCTTCTTCTCATCAGGCGAGAAGCAGATCCCATTCGGCTTTTCCATGTCACTGACCACGACCGTCATGTCGCGGGTGTTTGGATCCAGCCGATAAACGTTGGTGGGAAGTTCGAACGTCGCCTTGTGTCCCTCGTAATTCGACATGATGCCGTAGCCCGGATCAGTGAACCAGATCGCGCCATCGGAATGCACCACCAGATCATTCGGCGCGTTGAACGGTTTGCCCTGGTAATGATCCGCCAACACCCTGATCGTGCCATCAGGCTCGGTGCGGGTAACGCGGCGCGAATCGTGCTCGCAAGTGAGCAGTCTTCCCTGCCGGTCGCGAGTATTGCCGTTGCTGTAATTCGACGGACTGCGAAAGACGCTAACCTCGCCCGTGTCCTCCAGCCAGCGCAGCATGCGATTGTTCGGAATATCACTGAACAACAGATATCGTCCGTCGCCGAACCATACAGGCCCTTCGGCCCAGCGCGTGCCGGTATACAGACGTTCCACGGCAGCGCTGATGACCTTGTATTTGGCAAAACGCGGATCGACGACTTCCACTGCCGGATCGGGATACGCCACCGGGTTTTTCTGATCGGAACCAGTCGCGCGTGCGACGGGATCAAACGCGAGCGCGGTCACCGCGCCAGCCGTAACATTCATGAATTTGCGTCTGTGCATGGGCTCTCGCTGGGGCAGGAATTTCTGCCCGGGGAACCTTATCATGTCTCTTTCTCTCGCGGGAAACTATGCTGTCGATTGCGCGGCTGTGGCGCTCGTGCTATCGTGCCGCTATGAATGGGGGGGTCCTGTGGGACAAAAGCCGCATCACCACGACCACGTTCATCACCATCACCGGTCCGGCACGCCGACGCGCCGTGATTTTATATCTTCCCTGATGTGTGCTGCCCTGCTGGCCCCGCAAGCTCTTGGCCAGCAAGAGTCGCAGTCTGCGTCGGAGATCGCCGAGCAATTCCGCAGGATGTCTGAAGACTACGAGAAAGAAGGCCTGGCCGCGCCTTTCAAGGGCATCACCAATAATGGCGACGTGGTGCCGGGGCTGTTCGAAATCAAGCCCACCGGAGTCTCCACAGAACCCCTACGCAATGCGGCTGCGGCATTCATCGCGACGCTGAACCCTGTACAACTGTCCCGAACGATCTACCCGGTCGACGACATTGAATGGCGCAAGTGGATGAATCAGCACTTCTACGCTCGCCAGGGAATCTGTTTTGCCGACATGAACGATGGTCAGCGCGAAGCCGCCTATGGCTTGATGCGCGCCTCGCTCAGCACCCAGGGATTTCAACTCACACGCAACATCATGCGGCTGAACGAAACGCTGGCCGAGCTATCCGGAGATCACGACTTCCTCGGAGAGTGGCTCTACTACATGCAGATCTATGGCAAGCCCTCGGCAACCGACCCGTGGGGTTGGAAACTCGAGGGACACCACGCGATCATCAACTACTTCGTCCTTGGAGATCAGGTGGTGATGACTCCACTGTTCATCGGCTCGGAACCGGTGAAAGCCACGTCCGGCAAGTACGCGGGCGTTGAGATTTTGCAGAAGGAACAAAACGACGGTCTGGAGATGCTGAAGGCACTCCCGGAAGCACAACGGAAGAAGGCAATCCTGAACTTCTCCAAAACCGGCAATAACAACCTGACCGAAGCCTTCAAAGACAATGTCATAATCGATTATGCGGGACTTCGGACCAACGAATTATCCGGCCCCGTGCGCCAGCGCCTTCGCGATCTCGTCCACCTATACGTGAGTAACATGGATGACGGCCACGCCCGCGTGAAGATGGACGAGGTCGACCGCCACCTCGACTACACCTGGTTCACCTGGATCGGCGGCATGCAACCCGATAGTGTCTTCTACTACCGCGTGCAGAGCCCGGTGATCCTGATCGAATTCGATCACCAGCGCCCCGCCAATTTGCGGAAGCTAGCCGCCGATCCCAGCAAACCCACGCAGCAGCACATCCATTGCGTCGTGCGGACGCCCAATGGAAATGACTATGGCAAGGATCTGTTAAGGCAGCACTACCTTTCGCATCCGCACACGACGTGAACGGATGAACCAACTGGGAATTCAACAGCCGTTGCGCGGCTGTGCCGCGTGAACAGTGACTCGGTGCTAAGATCAGAGCCGTGGTGCGAGAACGGATCGAACGATTCTTTAAGAGCATCACCTCGGTACTCGGTCACTGCATCCTCGAAGAGTGGGAGCTATTACCCGAGGTAACCGTTGTCCTTGTAGGCCTGGGTTTTGTCTGCGCTTTCTGGGTAATCGGCGTGGTTGTATATGATTTCACCTTTGATCCCCACTTCACAAAGGATTCTCTCGACGCCGTGTCTATCAATCCAGATAAATGGTTCCTGCTCTGATCCGCAATTCACAACTCAGTCGTAAACCCTATGCACTATTCAATCGTCACTTTCGCGCTCAAGGGCGACTCGCGCGATGATCCACCAACCAGCACCTCGCGCGGACCGGTCGGTTTGATCCACTTCTTTTCCGCGGTGGACCAAGATTCCAGTCGCCGCAGGGGAACGTGCATGCTGACACTCTGTGATTGGCCCGCATCCAGACGAACGCGATCGAAAGCCGCCAGCGCATGAACAGCGAACTCTACTCCCTTAGGCGGTCGTTCCGGCGCGCCAAGGTAGATTTGCGCCACTTCATCGCCGACGACGCTGCTAGCATTTTTGAGTTGGAAACTCACGTCGAGACCGCCATCGCCCGCAGCCACGATCTTGAGCCCTGAATACTCGAACTTTGTGTACGAGAGTCCGAATCCGAACGGAAACAGCGGAGCCTTCTTCTGCTTGTCGAACCAGCGATAGCCCACGTTCACTCCCTCGCTGAAGGTCGTTGCACCGTTCACGCCTTTCGCCGAGCGCTCCGGATGAGCCGGATCGTTGGCCGCATAGTCCTCGAGACGCTTGGCCCAAGTGAACGGCAATCGCCCCGCCGGGCTTACCCTGCCAAGCAGAATGTTAGCCGCAGCCCATCCACCTTCATCACCCGGCCACCACATCTGCAAAACGCCTTTCACGTGATCGAGCCATGGCATTGCCACAGGCTGGCTCACGTTGAGCACGACAATCGTCTTCGGATTTACTGCCGTGATCTCTTCGATCAGCTTGTCCTGATTTCCAGGCAGAGCGAAATCGGGCCTGCCTCGGCTCCAGGCAAATACAACCGCGGTCTTCGCGGATCTTGCTGCTGCAATCGCCACTTCATGATCGGCGGTGCGCTGCTCCGGCGTCATCCACGCGAGCCTGATCTGTTCCGGGTCGTTCGAGGTGTCGCCTTCGACCGTGACCGTTACAGTGTGCGCTCCAGCGGTGAGATCGATTGCAGCCCGCAAATTATCCAGCCCGTCGGTGGTAGGCATCAGTCCGTCTTTGCCGCCGAGCACGGTGTCACCGTGCACGCCACCACGCATGCCATTCGCGCCTGCCACCCGCTTGCCGTCGATGCTGACGCTTCCCGCCGCGCTGAGCAGTTGCAGATAAATCCAATACGATCCGGCCGAAGGGACCGTGAGCGTCCCAGTCCACTCGGCCTCGGCATTGGCGGGCAGTGGGCTGCCACTTCTCTTCGTGAAATCGAGGATCGAATCTACCTGTCTGGCGCCCGACTTCTCGGTGCGCAACAAGCCCGGCTTTCCATCGTGTGACAGCGCGCCAGCCGGAATCGGCGCACCCGTCATGTCGTCGTCTACCGCAAGCGTAATCTTCGCGTCAGGCGCGAACTTCTTCATCGCGTCGTATGGACCCACCTGCCGCCATGGAAATCCAATCGACCTCTCCCCTGCCGTGCCGATCGCAACCACTTGCCCCGCTCCCGCCCCGATCATAGCCAGCGACGCCAGATCGGGAGCCTTCAGCGGAAGAATGCCTCCATCATTCTTCAACAGCACGGCCGCATCTTCCGCGGTCTTCTGAATGATGCGCGCATTTTCTTCCTCGGCATGCGGATGAATCTTGTGATCCGGCGGACGATCCAGATACCCGAACTTATCCATCTCTGACAAAACCCGCCCCGCAGCTCGGGTAATCGTTTCTTCCTTCAGTTCACCGGACTGCAGCAAGTTCCAGAAATTCACTCTCGGATCTTTGCCAAACCCTATCCCTCCGAAATCAGGTGGGTTCGGCTTGGGCTCCTCGGGCAACGCGCCAAAGAAGCCCTCAAATAGCGACATGTCCGGCTTCCCCCTGGGCGGAGGCTGCGGTTTTTCCGTCGTGAAAAAAGAAAAGAAGAACGCGCTCATGGGGCTGTCTTTCGGCCCCGGCCCAGGCATCTCCATATCGAGACCGTTGTTGATGAACGACGCTGCGTGGGTAGCGCCCCAGTCGCTGGTCACAAATCCTTTGAAGCCGAGTTCGTTGCGCAAAATATCGATTAAAGTCTCGCGGTTGCCGCAGGCGTATGTGCCGTTGAGCTTGTTATAGGAGCACATGATCGACGACACGCCCGCGTTCACGGCATCGACAAACGGAGCTACATATATCTCGCGCAGCGCCTGCGCATCCACGAAGATGTTGTCGGCATCGCTGTCGTAAGCGACATAATGTTTGGCCTGCGCCATCACACCCTGTTTTTGAACACCGCGAATGAGCGCTGTGCCCATCGCGCCCGTCAGCACCGGATCTTCCCCGTAAGTGTTGTAGCCGCGTTCGAACGTGATATCTCGGTCGATGTTGATGAATGGCTGCAGCACCACATCGATCCCCAGCGACTTAGCCTCACGCCCGATGACTGCGCCGTTATCCTCGGCGTCCTTGACGCTGAAGGTAGCCGCGAGCCCCATCGTGGCCGTCTCCGCCTGCGAAGGCAGGCGGGTGAGCACGCCCGGAGGTCCGTCGGACATGCGAATCGGCGGAATTCCCAGACGAGGCACCCCGGTGAGATATCCCGCCTGCCCCTGATCAGTCGCCGGATCCTCCCGCGCCCCACGAATCAGCGCCGTCTTCTCCTCGAGCGTCATCTGGCTCAGAAGCTTGTCGACGCGGGCATTACCAGTCACAACAGGGACGGCACTCTGAGCGACAGCGACTACGGTAAAAGCCAAACTGACAAGAATGATTGCAATCCGACGTAAACAAATCCCAGACTCGGAAACAGACCCTGTGCGCATTCTTTCCTCCGTGAAGGCTTCACTCGGCAATGGTCAAAAGAGCTGACGAAGTTTCGGCCGAACTCACGCCGACCATGATCTCAACCTGCCCGGCTTCAACGACCCGTTGCATTCCGGCGTTCAGAATCGAGAGTTGGTCCGGTCCTACGTCGAAGCTGATGGTTGTCGCGGCTCCGGGCTCCAGATGAACCCGCTTGTAACCATGCAACGAGCTGAAAGATTGCAAACCACAAAAGAACACACAGGAACGCCGTCTTCATCGATCTCCTTGTTGTCCTGAGGCCCTGCTCGCACCGTTATGAACGACTGGCATTGTAAGGCTGAAAGGGATTGGGTCAATCCTGAAAAGCTAGATTCCTATGTTTGCCTATGTTTGCTTTGCCTATGTTTCGATTGACAGAAGAACTCGTGCACGCGAAGAGGCCGTGATTTCCACCGCCATCACGCGCCCGATCTCGAATAAAGGTTAGACACATCCTCAGCAAGCTTTCTGGTGAACTGATCCGCTGGCATGGGCTTCACAAGGCCTGCGGCTTGACCTGCCCACAGCTGCATGTAGTCCAGCGAACCCGCTCGCTCGGAAGCCGCGCGCAGGGGCGCAACGAGAGTTGCTGCGTAAGGAAAAGCTGGCACCGCGTCCGACATTGGTCCTGATTCTTCCAGATACCGGTTCAGAATGCCTCGGGCTGGACGTCCACTGAATAGGTTGGTTAAGGCCGTCCCCTTCTCTGCTGCTTGTTCAAGCGCCCCACGGTACAGAGGAGACACTTTGGCCTCCGGGCAGAACAGGTACGCAGTGCCCAACTGCACACCTGATGCGCCGAGGGCAAACGCTGCTATAACTCCCCTCGCGTCCGCGATGCCACCGGCTGCGATGACGGGAACCGAAACTGCATCCTTGACTTGAGGCAGCAATGCAAAGAGTCCAAGTTGAGTTTCGATGTTCGTTTCGAGGAACATGCCTCGGTGTCCGCCCGCCTCAATGCCCTGCGCAATGATCGCATCGCACCCCTGCGAGGCAAGCCATTTTGCTTCGCGTACGCTCGTCGCCGAAGAAAGAATTTTGATGCCCTGCCCTTTGATTCGCGCGACTAGACTGCCATCGGGCAGGCCAAAGTGGAAGCTCACTACCTCCGGCCTGACTTCCTCGACAACGGCGCACATTTCTTCGTTGAACGGAAGCCTAAGCCGGCTTTCTGGAACGCTCTCGATATCAAGGCGCAGACGCTCGTAATGTGGTCTCAAGAACTGCTTCCACCTGTTTGTCACGGTGGAAGTGGGCGCTTCCATCGTGTGACAAAAAAAGTTCAGATTGAGCGGGCGGGGCATTTCTCTGCGGAATCGGCGAACTACCTCGCGAACATCATCTGGACTGAGTAGTGGACACGCGATGGAACCGAGCGCACCAGTTGACGAAACGCTGCGTGCCAATTCAACAGAGTCCGATCCCGCCATTGGCGCCTGTATGATCGGAATTTCGAGGTTCAGCAGGTCGAGCAGGTGATGATCAGGCCAAGGCTGCATCCTGACATTGTCTCGCATGGATTGCGAAAATGTTTGACTCTCCCGCAGGCAGATCGAGTTGGTTCAGGGATCGCCGGCAATCGGAATGTCGCTCAGTTGGCTTGAGATCGCGATTCCTTCATCGCCTACCGCTTTCCACCAACTGCATATACTCGCTCAGCGTCACAAAGCGATACCCACGCGCCTTGAGCTCGGAGATCAGTTCCGGCATTACCGCCGTGGTCGATGACAGTTCATGAAACGCCAGAATGTGCGTGTACACCCCGTGCTTCTCACGCTGTTCGATCTGCTTCAACACTCCCTCGGCCAGCGAAGGCTTGGGACATCCCGCCGGATGCTTCCCCGCGCATAGGTAATCGAGCGAATTTATATCGCGCAAAGCAACGGGATTCTCATTCGAGATAGTCAGCAGTTGATATCCCTGCCGCTCCAGGTCGCGGCGCGCGTCATCCGTAATGATCCAGTCTGGAGGACGCAGATAGCGCGGCTGCGCGCCCGTGACCGCCTTGATCGCCTGCGCTCCGCGATTCACATCCCCAAGCACCCACTGCTCTCCCTGCTTCCGCTCTGCCGTGCGCAGTTCAATGTGGCTATACGTATGATCTTCTAATTCGTAACCGTCCCGCACCAGCCGTTGCGCCGCATCCAGGCAAGTGATCCCTACATTCTCCTCGTACCGCTTGTCGCCCCAGGTCTTCGGTGTCAGCCGCCATCCCACGACAAAAAACGTCGCCTTGACGCCACTGTTATCGAGCACACTGACCAACCCCGGCCCCGGATGCTCCCCCTTCGATCCGAACAGCACATAAGGCCGCGGCCCGTCATCGAAAGTAAGCGCAATCAGCTTGTCGCTAGAGAAAGCCGCTCCGGCAATGAACAGAAATGCAAGCGGCAAAACCAATCTGCGGAAATACATGGTTCACCAGGCGTGAGTTCAGACTTGCGCCTTCAATTATTGGCTCTCGATCCTCCCGCCACCTAGTTACCTTTGTGGATGTCCCATCGGTACGCGCGTCAGGATGCCCATGCGCAAAGCGGCGAAATAATGCAGCCCACGACGCAAGTCGTGGGTAACAAGCGGAATACAACCAAGCTCCGCAGGAGCGAAAGAAACACCTTTAGATCAAACCCGCATACTGTTCAAAACCGCGCCCTCAGAATGTCGTAGACTCTCCGTATGCCAGTAACGATCGAAACCCAGAATACCGGCAACGCGGCCCTGCAACGCGACCTAGTCGCAAGGATCGAGCACATCATGGCGGACCGCCCGGGTGACTGGCGCGTCGTTATCGTAGGTTCCAAAGGAAGCGATCGCTGGGAGATGAAAATTACCGGCCCCAATGCCTTCGAACGCTCCTACACGCTGGAAGGCGCATTGGGCCAGCACGAACCGACCACGGTCGCAGCGATCATTTCGATGATGCTGCCGACTAGAGTCTGACATTCCTGATGTTCTTCGCCATCAGAGTAAGCTCGAATATGAGAAACTCCCTCGAACAACCAACGACACTTCACTAATCTCGCCAGTCAATCTCAGCCAAAAGATTGCGGTAGGTGCGATGAAATTGCTTTCCCGCTCCAGGCGAACATGAAAAGTTCACGCAAGAATCGCAATCGCGAGTCGAGACGCCGATTCTTAAAAGCCGCCGCCATCTCCTCAGCAGCGATCCTGCTGCCGCGCGTAGAAGTCCTTGGTAAAGCCAGGCCTTCGAATTCTGCCCCGCAAGCCGATGCGAAATCCGTGGACCACACACTGCGCATCAAGGTCTCGCCGGTTGAGATTGCGCCCAACCGGATCATCTCCATCACCGCCTACAACGGGCAGTTCCCCGGCCCACTGGTCCGTCTGAAAGAAGGACAGCCCGTGACGCTGGACATTTTCAACGACACGGATGTCCCGGAACAGTTGCACTGGCACGGACAAATGGTCCCGGTAGATGTCGATGGCGCTTCGGAAGAGGGGACGCCGTTCATCCCCGCGCGCGGCGGGCGAAGAATCACATTCACGCCTCGCCCCGCAGGCTTCCGTTTCTATCACACCCATAATCGCGGTGGCGCAAATCTCGCAGCCGGACAGTACAGCGGTCAAGTCGGCCCGGTTTACATCGAAGGCCAGAACGAGCCGGGCAATCACGACCGTGAAGTGTTCCTGGTCCTGAAAGAATTCGAGCCGACTTTCAGCCGCGGCGGTGACATGCCGCAGGACTTCCTGCCCCCAATCGAGGTGAGGGAACTCAAAGATCAGGGGGAATCCGCCATGAAAGCGTCGCTAGCGAAGGGCATGCCTCACGGATACGAGGTCGGCTATCGATCCTTTACCGTCAACGGCCGCATGCTAGGTCACGGCGATCCCATCCGCGTGAAGCAAGGCGAGCGGGTTCTGCTTCATGTCCTCAATGGAAGCGCGACCGAGATGCGCAGCCTGGCCCTGCCCGGGCACACGTTCCGAGTGTTTGCGGTCGACGGAAATCCTGTGCCGAACCCAGTCTCGGTTCCGGTTCTCTGGTTAGGAACAGCTGAGAGAATTTCCGCCATAGCGGAGATGAATCACCCGGGCGTGTGGATTCTCGGTGACCTCGACGACGATGATCGCCGCCACGGCATGGGCATCGTGATTGAATACGCAGGCCAGAAAGGAAAAGGCGAGTGGATCAAGCCCTCGCCCTACCACTGGAACTATCTTCGCTTCGCCAAGCCCGGAGCCAGCGCTCCACCTCCCGATGAAACGTTCGATATGACATTCGCCAAAGACAACGCCGCCGAAGACGGATTCAATCGCTGGACCATCAATGGCGTTGCCTACCCCATGACCGGCGAAGTCCAGCCCGCAGCATTTCATCTGAAGGAGGGCAAGCGCTACCGCGTCCGCATGCGCAACGCCAGCGACGACATCCACCCCATTCATCTGCACCGTCACAGTTTTGAGCTGACGAAAATCTTCGGAAAATCCTCAGCCGGAATTCTCAAAGACGTAGTCATGCTAGGCGGCTATCAGAAGGCAGAGATCGATTTTGTCGCCAACAATCCGGGACTGACGCTGTTCCACTGCCACCAGCAACTCCACATGGATTTCGGCTTCATGGCCCTTTTCGACTACGTGTAGAAACGGAAGAGCGGACATCAGTGGGTGCCCTGGTCTGGCTGCCTTTGCGAGAGGTGGGAGTTTCGAAACCGGGTGCCCGCTTCTGGCCGCCTTTGCCAGAAGTGGGGATTTTCGAGTCAGCACGAGGCCCAATGAAAGCAGCAGGCCAAAACGTTGCCAGATTAGCGCTCCGATTCGTCCTGATAGTCGGCTTCGTCAACTTCTTCGCCGACATGACTTACGAGGGAGCCCGCGCTATCGTGGGTCCATTCCTCGGTTCCCTGGGTGCTTCAGCAGCCATTGTCGGCTTCGTCGCTGGACTTGGCGAGCTCGCAGGATATGGCCTGCGCTCAGTCTCAGGATATTTCGCCGACAAAACGCGCCAATACTGGGCGGTGGCTTTTCTCGGCTATGCCGTCAACATGTTCGCAGTCCCGGCCCTGGCACTGGCCGGCAGTTGGCCCATGGCGGCTGCGTTGGTCGTCGCCGAGCGCACCGGTCGCGCCATCCGCCGACCCGCGGTTGAGAGTATGCTTTCGCATGCCGGCTCCATCATCGGCCACGGATGGGTGTTCGGCCTCACCGAAGCTCTAGATCAGACGGGTGCTACGCTTGGACCATTAATTACCGCCTTCGTTCTCTGGCGGCACGGGAGTTATCGGCACGCGTTTGCCGTGCTGGTGATTTCGGCTCTCTGTTGCCTGGCCGTGCTGGTAGTCGCCCGTCTCGTGCACCGTCCGCTGCACGAACTGGAACAGCAGTCGAAACCGAAACCTGTCGGAAGAAGCTTCTCCCAAGCGTATTGGCTATATGTAACGGCAGGTGCGCTCATTGCTGCCGGCTTTGCCGATTTCTCTCTGATCGCATTTCACTTTCAAAAGACCGCGACAGTACCGCAAGGGCTCATCCCAGTTTTCTATGCAGTCGCCATGGCCACCGGCGCGATAACCGCGCTAGTGCTGGGAAAGTTGCTCGACAAGCTAGGATTACCCGTCCTTCTGATCGGCTTTGCAGTGCCTGCATTTTTCGCAGCGCTAGTCTTTCTGCGCGACACGCCGCTCGAATTGCTCGGCATGATTCTCTGGGGCATGGGGATGGGCGCGCAGGACTCCTGCCTGAAAGCAGTTCTGTCTCACGTCATTCCATCGCAGAAACGAAGCACGGCATTCGGCGTATTCGACACAGGTTTCGGCATCGCCTGGTTCGCCGGCAGCGCCATCATGGGGCTGCTCTATGAAAAATCGATCCCTGCTCTAGCCAGCTTTTCGATCGTCTTACAGTTGGCCGCCCTGCCCGTATTCGTATTTGCCAACAAAGAGAAAGCCCACGAGTAAGAGTCCGCCCACCCCTCCCCAGTTTCCATCAATTGTCATCCTGAGCGGAGAAACGCGATTCATTTTGTGAATAGGGTGGTTTCGAAGTCGAAAGATTCCTACGTTTACCTCGTGCGCCAGGCTGGTTGTCCCGCTTTGTGATTCTCGGGGCGCTAATGGCGCGGGTGGAATGGCCTCTCGCCTGCGCTCTCATCTGCAGGTTCGGGACTCTCGATGTCGAGATTCACAACCACTGGATCCTGCCCGCTTCGGACGATCACAGCCTCGCACGGCATATCCGGGCAGGCGTTAATTTCCTGGTGCGGGACGTACGGCGGAACGTAAATGAAATCCCCTGGCGCTGCCTCATCGCAAAACTCCAAACGATCACCCCAGCGCATGCGGGCACGACCCCGCACAACGTAGATCACCGTTTCCAGCTCGCCATGATGGTGCGGGCCCGTTTTGGCGTGCGGCTGAACAACAACGGTACCAGCCCACAACTTGCTGGCCCCAGTACGCGCGTTCGTAATGGCGGCTGCCCGCGTCATTCCAGGGGTTTGGGGAGTGTTGGTATCCAGTTCCCCAGTGTGCACAATCTTCACGCCGTGTTGTTTCCAGTCCAAGTCTTTATTCCTTCGATATGGAGAGACGACAAGGAGTATCCCAGCACCGCATTTCAGACGCAAGTATGTTGTTGCGGCAACTACAATCGGACGTGGCCCACACAACGCGATTTTCGTTGTGTGGGAAGACGACGCTTGCAGGCGTCGTTGATCCGTGTTTCCCTTGGCTCATCGCTCCTCTTTTTGCCAGGAGACGATACCTCAACTATCACCCTGAGCGGAGGAACGCGATTCGTTTTCTGAATCGCGTTTCGAAGTCGCAGGATCCCTACGTATGGCACGGCTCCTGAGATCAGACCAGCGGAAAAATAGCTCCAGTAAGAGGCTGTCGTTTTAGTGCGGGTTGTACGAAAAGGATTTTGTAACAGTAAACCCACAGGATCGGTTTGCTATGTGTTCTTTTGCAGCGTAGTCTCGCCTTGTCAACTACACATTTATCCGCCGTGACTGCGTGGCGTCGGTCTCTTGTGCACTTGATGGATGCGGTCAGAAGTTCGGTTTTCGCCCGAAGCCCACGCCGCCACATTGCTGCTCGCCGTTAGGACTCTACTCACATCTCAAAGCGATCATGGGATCTACGCGCATGGCGCGTCGCGCCGGCACAAAGCAGGCGAGCAGTGCTATCGTGATCAGCAGCAAACCAACGGCAGCGAAGGTGGCCGGATCGGAAGGGCTGACTCCATAGATAATCTTCTTCATCTGCCGGCTCAGGATGAGCGCCAGCACCGATCCTGATCCGACACCAGTCATTGTGAGTGCAAATCCGCGCCCTAGAATCAGGCGCACTACGTCCCCGCGCTGCGCACCCAGGGCAATGCGCGTTCCAATCTCCTGAATGCGCTGTCCTACCAGATAAGAGATCACTCCATAGATACCGATGCTCGACAGCACGACCGCCAGCGCGGCAAACGTTCCAAGTAGCACCATCGAGAACTGCCGGGCAGCGAGAGAACCAGCGATTACTTCTTCCAGAGTCTCGGCTCCATAGACCACTTGTTGAGCATTATTGCTCGCTAGCGCCTTGCGCACGGAGGGAATCTGCGCATCGGGATCCTTGGCAGTCCGCACGACCATGCTGATGCCGTTCCCAACCAGCGGCATGAAGCGGTCAGGAATTTGCGTGCATGGAACGTAGATCTGGGCTTGAACTTTTGCCGTAGAGTCGTTATCGAGTCCCCACTGCTTGACATGGCCGACAACGCCGATGATTTCCGGCTTGAGATCGAGCATTCCCACGTTGATCCGCTTTCCGATTGGGTTTTCCCCGGCAAAATACTTATGTGCGAAGTAATCGTCCACCACAACCACCTCCGGGCTGTGCTCGGAGTCAGCCTCGGAGATGAACCGTCCACTCAAAAGATGGATGCCCATCGCGGTCAGGTAATCCGGCTCCGCGCCGTAAAAGAGCGTCCACTTGCTTTCCGCGGCAGTCGCGGGTTTTGGCTCGCCTTCTTTCCAGACCGGTACCTCCGAGTCGCCATGCATCGGCAGCGCCCCTGCAAGAACCGACGCAGATACTACTCCTGGTTGATTCCGGACGGCGTCATGAATCTTCCGCAGCTCCGCCCGAATATGCGTGGGATCGCTCCCCAAATCCGGCTGCATCGCGATTTCGAAGCTCAACGCATTATGCGCAACGAATCCAGGGTCGACGCTCCACAGCGCTGCAAGAGTGCGAATCATCAGTCCCGCGCCGACCAGTAGCACAAGCGCGGTTGCTATCTCAATTACGACGAATGCGTTCTGTGCGCGCCCGCGGCTCCCTGCGACACTGCGTCCGCCTTCCTTCAAAGCATCGGTCAGATTTGGCCGCCAGACGCGCAGGGCGGGGACCAAACCGAATCCGATGCCGGCGAGTAGAGAGAGAGCCACCGTAAAGATCAGAACGCGAAGATCGATTGAGATCTCCTGCGAACGCGGCACGGCATCGGGCAGAATCGCGAGGATGGATCGCGTGCCACCCGCAGCTAAGGCGAGTCCGAGCGCGCCGCCGGCAACGCCTAACAGGATGCTCTCTGAGAGAAGCTGACGAACCAGCCTGCCGTGACTTGCCCCCAATGCGCTGCGCAGTGCAAACTCCCGCGCCCGGACATTTGCCCGGGCCAGCATCAGATTCGCTACATTGGCGCATGCAATCATCAGCACGAACCCCACGGCGGCGAGCAGCACGAACAGGAACGGGGCGATGTCCCCTACCATGTCCTGCTTGAAAGGAATCAGGGTCAGGCCCGCGCCCTTATCTGCATCCGGATAAGCCTCGGCCAGCGTATGCGCCACGCGCTGCATGTCTTGGCGCGCCCGCTCCAACGTTACGCCCGTCTTCAGGCGGCCGATCACGTTCAATCCCATCGAGACGCGCCGATCGCGAAATGTCGGATCGTTCCACTGCCCGAGCGGCGTCCACACCTGCGTGCCGTACCCGTTGTAAAAGAGGAAGCTTTCGGGAATCACGCCAATGATCGTGTAACGCACTCCACTCAGCGTGATGCCACGGCTGAGCACGGTGGGAGACGAACCGTACCGTGTCTTCCAAAGCCCACCACCGATCAGAGCGACCGGCGCGCCGCCAACGCGGTCTTCGTCCGCCGTGAATAATCGACCGAGCACCGGCTTCACGTCCAGCGCCGGAAAGAAATCGGCCGAGACCTCGTGCCCGCTGACACGAGTAGGCTCTCCCTCTCCGGTAAGATTGAACGACTGCCAGCGGAACGCCGCCATGGACGAGAACGTCTCGTTTTGTCGCTGCCAATCGAGAAAGTTGAGGTACGACACCGCACCTTGATCTGCGATGGGGCTCTTCTGATACAGGATTGCTAGCTGCTCAGAATGCGGATACGGCAATGGATTCAGTAGTACGCCGTTGACCACGGAAAACAACGCGGTGTTTGCGCCAATCCCCAGCGTCAGGGTGAGAAGGGCAATGCAAGTAAACCCGGGATTCTTTCGCATTGCACGGATCGCATAGCGAAGGTCCTGAGCCAGCGATTCGATCGCCGGTAGCCCGTGCTGCCGCCGCCACCCTTCGCGGGCTTGCTCGATTCCGCCAAGTTTGATGAGCGCCTGCCGCCGGGCTTCTGCGGGACTCATACCGGAACGCACAAAGTCGTCGATGTGAAGTTGGATGTGGCTTTCGAGTTCGGCCTGAAACTCGCGATCGCGGCGCTCGCTGCGAAACACGCCTGCCACTCGCAACAGAAAGGATCGAAGGTTCATCACGACTCCTCCGGATTCAGAAAGCGCGCGACGATAGCAGCCGTCTCGTTCCATTCGCGCGTCTCGCGCTCAACCTGCTTCTTGCCGGTGCGCGTCAGGCGGTAATAGCGCGCGCGGCGATTGTTCTCCGAAATTCCCCACTCCGAAGCGATATACCCCTCCTGCTCGAGCTTGAGCAGCGCGGGATAAAGGGTGCCATAATTGACGGAAAGAAGATCCCCACTGGTCTGCTCGATCCGGCGCGCAATGCCATACCCGTGCAACGAGCCCATGCTTTCCAGCGTTTTTAGAATCATCAAAGCCAGCGTGCCCTGCCGGACGTCTTTGCCTTCACCCACTCTCGTCTCCTATTGGTAACCCATATAGAGTTACCACGGTTCCTATTGGAAAACAATATAAATCAGTGAAAGTGATCAGCCTTGACCTGCTAGTTCGATTAGCGCCACCATCGCCGAGATATCGCGGGTGACCCACGCTTCCGTTGGCTTATTTTGCCAACACTATTTCTCAAGCGGTTGCCCCATCCTTTCACAAGTTTGTGCGAAAGGGTGGACTGCACGGATCTCGGATCATGGCGACCCCTTCATCACTCCCTTTTTTTGCGCAGAGACGATACCCCCAATTGTCATCCTGAGCGGAGGGGCGCGATTCGTTTTGTGAATCGCGTTCGGGAGTCGCAGGATCCCTACGTTTGGCAAGGCGGCCCGGCCGAGAGCAGATCAGAGCAAAGCAAGTTCCTGCAATGAGCCTCCACGACTGCCTTGGCTCATTCTGCTAACACGATTCTTGAGTGGGTGCCCCACACTTTCGCGGTGTGTGCGATGGGGTGGGCTGTACGGACCTCAATTCAAAACCAAAACACCTTAAGAGATCTAAGCTCCCTGGTTCCCACCTCACTCGTGGCGAATTGAACAAAGTAAAGAGCTGGGGCCGTCAGTAACGGTAAGCACATAGCACAGTGATGAAGGTCACGTGCAGGATGACTGCGAGCGACGCGACTGTTCTACCTTATGTGGGATGGTTCGATCCGCCGGACTGGGAATGGACAATTCCTGAGACCAGGCGTTTTACGACGAAAAAAAAAGGAGAAAAAACGGGATAGACGGAACGAACCCATTTCTTTTGCCCTGCTATCCTTACCCGCAGTTTCCAGTGAACGAACTCCGTCATGGGCGATCCCAAATCATCCCACGTCTACTTCGAAGGCAGCACGCCGATCCTGCGAGTGGAGAACATGAAGACCGCGCTCACCTTCTACGTTGACAAGTTGGGATTTCAGAACGCGAGTTGGGGCACCGAGGACTTTACGTCCGTGAACCGCGATCGCGCCGGCATCTATCTGTGCCGCGGCGGCCAGGGACGTGGTGCCGCATGGGTCTGGGTCGGCGTCGAGGACGCCACCAAGCTGCACGATGAGTTGGTCGCACGAGGCGTCGCCATTCGCATGCCCCTCACCAATTTCGCTTGGGCGCTGGAGTTTCACGTCGAAGATCCCGATGGCAACGTGCTGCGATTCGGCTCGGAGCCGCTTCCAGGTCAAACCGCTAATGACCTTCCTCGTTGGGGCAATACTTAAGCACCCAATAAGCACCGCAAATCCGTCGGTGGGCCAAAGGCAGCCGTAACTGCATCGCAGACCTGCCCCCTGCCTTTTTGCGAGACACATCACGGAACCCTGTGATTCAAATCACAGCCTTTTTCCCGACCCAAACCTACTCTAGAACTTGCTTCTTGGGGTTCGTTGAAAGCAGGTCGCCGAAGGGGGTTCGTCATGGCTGTGGTTGCAGGCACTACTCCAAAAATGGGCCCTTTGGCTCACGATTTCTCCAAAAGCCCACTGCTCGTCTATTGGGAGATGACTCAAGCTTGCGGGCTTGCCTGCAAGCATTGCCGCGCTGAGGCGATGCCGACGCCGCATCCTTTCGAACTAAGCACTGAACAGAGCCAGCGACTCCTGAATCAGTTGGTGGAATTCGGAAATCCCCTTCCCCATCTAATCCTGACCGGAGGCGATCCGCTCAGCCGCCGCGATATTTACGAATTGATCAATTACGCCAACGGTCTCGGCCTCGAAGTCTCAATCACGCCAAGCGCAACGCCCGAACTGACGAACGAGGCGATTACCAAGCTGAAAGAACACGGCATTCTGAGCTTAGGGCTCAGCTTGGACGGCTCTTGTGCCGATAAGCACGATGCAATCCGCGCGGTGCGAGGAACGTTCGAGCGCACCATCGAAGCAGCCCGTCATTGTGGACACCTTGGCCTCCCGATCCAGGTCAACACGCTTGTCGCCGAAGAAACCGCCGACGATCTGCCCGCTATTTACGAACTCCTCTGCCGCGAATTCCCCGTCATGCGCTGGAGCCTCTTCATGCTCATTTCTGTCGGACGCGGTAAGGCGCTCCATGAAGTCTCTCCCAAAGAAGGCGAGCGGATCATGCGCTGGGTCTTTGAACTCTCGCAGCACTCGCCGTTCCAGGTGAAAACGACGGAAGCCCCGTCGTACCGACGCATCGCGCTGGAGATCATGCGAGGTTCCGGCATGCATGCTCCGGAGATGAAGACCAGTTCCGTTTATCACGGATTCCAGATTCGCGACGGACACGGAATCGTCTTCGTCTCGAATCTCGGCGAAATCTATCCCTCTGGGTTCCTGCCGCTGCGCTCCGGCAACGTGGGCGTGGATTCGCTGGTCGAGGTCTACCGCAACTCCGAGATCTTCCGCGGACTGCACTCGCCCGATCAATTCCATGGCAAGTGCGGCGCTTGCGAGTACAGCCACATCTGCGGTGGCTCGCGAGCCCGCGCCTTCGCGTACACGGGCGATGCGCTCGGAACGGATCCATTCTGTCCCTACGAGCCCGTTTCCGGGCCGCACGGGCAGAATTTGCGGGAGGCGCAGAAGCGGGGGACGATGGGGACTCGAGTTCAATGGAACAAATCGTTGCTTGACGTGCTCCCGCTCGCACACGTGAGCACCATTGTAGGGACGGACCCATTGGTCCGTCCCGGTCGCGAAGCGACCGAACCAGCGCCAACCACTCGTCCACTGCGCAAGAAGCTGGTCCGCCGCACACAGCGAGACTACTCGCAATGGTTTCGCCGAAGCTTTCAGTTTGCCTTTCTCGCCCTGAATATATGGATCGGCGCAGCATTCTATTTCTGGGTGCGCGGATTTGAAACGGGATCTCATGTGGGGATGACGCGCCCTGCGGGCGTTGAAGGCTGGTTGCCGATCGCCGGCATGATGAACGCCAAGTACTGGCTGGCGACAAGACGGATTCCGGCAACGCATCCCGCCGCGATGTTTCTGTTCGTGGCATTTCTGGTGATCGCTTTCCTGTTTCGAAAGGCATTCTGCAGTTGGCTGTGCCCTGTTGGCACGCTCTCGGAATATTTGTGGCGAGCGGGACGTCAGATTTTGCGCCGCAATTTCCATCTGCCCCGCTGGATTGACATCCCTCTGCGCGGCTTGAAGTACATGCTGCTCGGTTTCTTTGTCTGGGCAGTCGCCAATATGTCGGCCGAGGCGCTTGCTGAGTTCATGCACGCGCCCTACGGCACAATCGCAGATGTGCGAATGCTGAATTTCTTTCGCAATCTAGGTGAGACTGCCGCAATCGTGCTTGCAGTCCTGGTGATCGCATCGGTCTTAGTTCAAAATTTCTGGTGTCGTTATCTGTGTCCATATGGCGCACTGCTGGGAATCGTTTCGTTCTTCAGTCCACTGCGCATCCGACGTGCTGAAGGAGCCTGCATCGACTGTGCGAAGTGCGCGAAGGCGTGTCCCTCGAATTTGCCGGTCGACAAGCTGATCACGATCAAGTCCGCCGAATGCACAGGATGCCTGGAGTGCGTAGGCATCTGCCCCGTCGAAGGAGCTTTGGAACTCTCGCTTCCATCGTGGGCGAAGTCACCGTCACCACGTCGCCTTCCCGCTTGGGCGATGGCATTCGGGGTTGCGGCCCTGTTCCTGGGAATCGTGGGATTTGCAAAAGCATCAGGCCACTGGAACGGCGACATACCTGACTTCGTTTACCGCCAGTTTGTGCCGCAAGCGAACGAAATATCCCATCCCGGCGAATGAAGCGATCGACTCGCCTGAGGCAATCCGTGAGAGAATTTCCGTGCGAATGCCCGCCGCCGATGCATCTTCCAGGCCAGTTCAACAGAAAACATCTGCGGAAGCAAATCTGATTCCAGCCACGTCGAAACCTTGGGCGAAGCACATTCTGTGGCCTGCGCTGCTAATGTGCCTTGGTTTCGCCGTTTACATTCCATCCCTGAAGTTCGGCTTTATTCTGGATGATCATCGTTTTACCGGTGATCCGCGCATTCAGGAATCGGGTCACTTTTCCGATTACTTCTCAAATTATGTGTGGGCGCAGTTCACTGGAGGTCCCCCGAGCTTCTATCGTCCGGTTTTTGTTTTGTGGATGCGACTTAGCTTTATGATCGCTGAGCTGTCCCCGTTGGGATGGCATTTGCTGAGCATTGCCAAGCATCTTCTGGTCGGGATCGTGCTCTGGTTCTTGCTCTACAAATTGCTTGGCGATCGTCTGGCGGCGTTTGCCGCGGCGATATTGTTTTTGCTGCATCCTTCGCACACGGAATCGGTGAGTTGGGTTACGGTTCCAGATCCGTTGTTAACGCTCGGCTTGTTGCTCTCGCTACTCTTCTATCTCAGATACCTAGACAATCGGACGTCTACACCGGAGAACCCATGGCGGAAATTACGAAAACCGGACCGCAAAGCGCGTGGAGACTCGCCCAGATGGCTGATTGCTTCACTCTTTGCGTATTTTGCAGCCCTGTTGGCCAAGGAGACGGCGATTGTCTTCCCGGCAGTGATTCTGGCGTTGGCGGTCTATACTGATGCGAGACCACTGACGAGTAGCGATACCTCCCGAAAAGACCACAACGAAACGCGACCAAGGGAATTCGTCCCAGTGGCGATTTTTGCAGCTGTCAGCCTCCTATATCTGGTGATTCGTTGGGGCGTTCTGAACGGCAAACTCGCGCCCGCCACGCAGCATTTACCGTGGAGCACGGTCGCACTTTCATGGCCAGGAACTCTCTGGTTCTATGTGAAAACGATGATCTGGCCGGTGAAGTCGTATTCGTTCGCGGATCCCGTTCTGATCGAGAGATTCTCGGTCGGCGGTGACTTGTTGCCTGTTCTCGCGCTGCTTCTCTGCGGTGTCGTGCTGACAGCGGCTTGGGCTTGGGCCTGGAGAACCCTACGTACGCAACTCACCGGACCCGAAGCTGCGAAGGCCAGGTTTGGCTTGATTGCCGGCGGACTGCTGCTGGTGTTGCCGCTGCTCCCTACATTGAATTTGAACGCACTGAATCCCGGAGATTTCCTGCACGGCCGCTATGTGTATTTGCCTTTGACCGGGCTCAGCCTATTAATTGCTATCGGAGTACATCTGGCAAATGGGTTGCGGCGGCCTCTGTTGTGCGTTGCGGGTGTAATTGCGATCGCATTTGTACCGTTGACGTGGTCGCAGGAGAAACAGTGGAAAGATGATTTAACAGTGTTCGCGACCGCGCATGAGCTTGCGCCGCATAATCGTCCGGTGGCGCGGAATCTGGCCGACACACGGGTTCGTGCTGCCCTGCTGATTGCGGGCGAGGGCCGCTGCCGTGAGGCCATGCCAGTTTTTGACGAAGTGAATCGGGAGTTCCCCGACGATTGGTACACGTGGGCCGGGCGTGGAATCTGTTTCGTGCGGGCGAACGATCTGATAAGAGCTGAGGAGGCGTTTCACCGCGCGGCCGACCTTTCCCACGATCCCAGGGTCGTGGAGCAGTGGCAAGCGCTGCGGGAGCACATGGGGCTATCGACATCAACTCCGGCGAAATGACGGTCGTTCCAACCTGAGCGAAGTCGAAGGGGAAGAATCTCTATCTTCGGCTGTGAGCTTGGGGTAGGGATGCTTCGACTCCGAACGAACTCGCTTCGCGACTTCCTTCTCCGCTCAGCACGAGAGAATACTTTTCCATTCCGCCCGTCTGAGTCACACAATCAACTAACCGGCCTTTTAGCGTACCGGGCGACTACTCCTGTAGTTCGGCCCATTTTTCCTTCGGCAGGGCGCGTTTCAGAGTCTCCAGATTCTGAAAACCGCCTTTCAGAACAGTATCCTTTGCGTTCTGCTGCGTGACAGCGATCGGCGTGAACTGGATCGCCTTGGTCGTCTGGGAGCCGTTAACAACGGCCGTGGAACCCTCAGGTTCTGGTGACGGGCCAACTGCGATCAGAGGACGGAGGACCTGCATTTGTTCAGCGCGAACGACTTTCGAGTTTGCATCCAACGGCGAGCCACCGAGCAGAAGGTAGGTGCCTTTGGGCACATGAGCCACGAGAGCCTGCGGCTGAAGCACACCGACCAAAAAGAGGTCGAATCCGATATAGAGATCTGCCGGGGCATTGGTGACCAGCCGGTCGTAACTGATTACAGGGACATGTCTGGCGTGAGCGGCATCGATGAATCGTCCGGCTTTGCCGGTATCGTGAGGCAGAAACACCAAGACATCGATTCTTGAGCCGATCAGTTCCTTCACCTGTTTGAATTGCACGTCGTCATCGACATCGGCCGACCGGATGACAACAGCGGCGGCGCCAAGTTCGTGCGCCCCCTGCCGAAACTGTTCCAAGTCAGTCTGCCAGCGTTCGCCCTTCGTGCGATGGAGAATCCAATCTTGATTTCTTTGTTGTGAGACTGGGACCAGCAGAAAGTTGCAGTGGACAGGAGCAATGTAGAGAGAATGATAGGCGCCGAGGTGAAGCCTCCATGGGGGATCTCCGAGCGGGGTCGCTCTTCCGCACCGAAGGTTTCCCGCGATCACTGCAGCGATGGTAGGCATCGCGAGTAGTCAGGGTCAATTTACGTTGATAACACCGATCCGCCTGCAAGGCATGCTACACACAGAACAATGTGGGATCTGCGGTGGGTCCGTCCAGATGCCCCACCAGGCGCTTCTCAAGGCCTTCCCGCGCATTGCCGAGCTGCTGCCTCAGGCGGTCTTTCTCCTGATCAGTAAGCGGCGAGAAGGTTTTCGCAGTTTCTATGTTGTGTGCAAGCATCTCGGGTTTCGGCATTCCTACGACAGCGGTGGTTACGGGCAAGCTCATGGAATAACGAAGAAGCGAGTTCATATCGGCCTTCCCTGCCCCCTCGCCGACGAGAAACTCCTGCCCAGTTACTTTCATGGCGATGATGCCGAGGTTCTTCTTGTTGGCCGCGGGGAGAGCGAGTTCTTCGAAGCGTCCGTTGCGAGAGGCGTTGAGGGCCATCTGGACGCAATCGAGGTCGTGGCGTTCGATGGCTTTGGCCATTACTTCACCGTTGGTGTGACTTGTCATGCCAGCGAAGCGGGCGATCTTTTGCTCGCGGGCTTCCATCAGGCCTTTGAGTGCGCCGTCTTTGGCTTCGATCTTTTCTAGATCATCAGCTTGCCCGAGGCTATGAATGTGGACGAGATCGACGTGATCGGTCTGCAGGCGTTTGAGGCTGCCTTCAAGGCGGCGCAGGAATTCGTCGCGGGTGCGGTCGGGAATTTTCGTGGCGAGCCAGACGTCCTTACGGCGCTTTGCCATCACTTTGCCGACTCTTGTTTCACTTTGGCCGTCGCCGTATGCATAGGCAGTGTCCAGATAAGTGATCCCGAGATCAATGGCTCGGTTGAGGATTGCGCTGGCATTGTCTTCGTCTTTGTACATGAGGAAGCGGCTGCCGCAACCGAAAGCGAGGATGGAGACCTTCGCTCCGGTGCGACCGAGTGTGCGCGTGGGGAGAACATTGTTCTCTGGCAGCGCGCCTGCCACCTCTTTCAGCAGGAGAAGGCTGGTGCCGGCTGCGGCTCCCACTCCCATATTCTCCAGAAATTCGCGGCGAGAGATGTCTTTACTCACGGCAGGCCTCCTGATTCTTTAGGGCGGTTTAGAAATGGGTGTCGTCCAAGCCTCATCGCCTAGCTGCAACCGTCATTTCAAGCGGAGCGAAGAATCCCCTACCCGCGAACCGCTGACCGTATCTTACCGCCTTCGTGAATCTTGTTCGAGGGTTAGCTTGTGGACCTAAGGGCATCCCGAACAATCTTGAAGAATTTCTTATTCGACTTGCCAAAATTCATGAGATATCCATCCTCGATCTACGCGAGGCTGAGGTCCGCCACTCAGGAATACAACTTGATGGGTTGCACCACGCGGGTAATAGCGCCGGTAGGGCTCGGTTGGTCCGGCTTCAGACCGCAGCGCAGAGACGCAAAGAGTCCGAGAAGCTGTCCGAGCATGACGTCGAGGGCGGGACGGTAGTAGTCGGGAAAGTCTTCCGGACAGTTCAGCGACAAGCGATAGTCTACGAGTTCCGAAATGTCGGCGGCGTCGCCCGCCGTGACTGCGAGTCGCACGCGGCCCAATCGCTTGCGATCGATTTCGCGCAGGAGGTCGAGTTCGTAGCCGCGGCGTCGGGCGTCGCTGGAGAGAAAGGCAGCAAACAGTGTCTGGCCGTCTACGCTCGACATGGGGCCGTGACGCAAACCTAGCGGAGTTTCGGCCAGTGTGGTTATTTTTCCTGCACTTAACTCGACGACTTTCAACGCGCATTCGTCAGCCACACCGCGAAGCACTCCCGATCCCACGAAGCAGGCCCGAGGACATCCCAGAGACGTGACTTCGGCAGCAGTTTCTGCGGCGACAGGAAGGAACTGGCGACCGCACTCGGACAAGGCCGAAACGATCGCACCAAAATGGTCGAGATCGTCCAAATGCGCCACACACTGGCCCGCCACAAGCATATTGCTGAAGGAACTAGTCATGGCGAGGCCGCGGTCGTTCACAGCATCGTCGAGGATGAGAACTCTAGCTTGCTCGGGATGGCTCGCGCAAAGTTCCGCCATTTTACCGTTCTGATTGCAGGTGATGACCAGATGGTGAATGGCGCGTTGACGGTCCAAGGCTCGGGCGAGAACCGCGACGCCTTCAGGGCTGTCGCCTGACCGCGAAAACGAAATCCAGAGATATTCCTTGCCGGCTGCGTGCAGGTCGTCGAAATCGGTGAGAAGGGTTGTACTGGGGACGGCCCAAGCATCGCAGCCCCAACGACGCCGCAAAAGTGGAGCAAGGGCCCGGCCAGTGTAGTCTGAGGTTCCGGCACCGACAAGATATACGGTCGGCGAAGCGGTGCCGCGGCCAATTCCGAAGCGGCGCAGAACATCAGCCAAATCGAGTTTTTGCCCCGAGCAAATTCGGTAGGTTGTGGCCCAGGTATCGGGTTGCTGCCAAATTTCGCGCGGAGTATGCTCCAGACCGCGCTGTACTCGTTCGCCCGCGGGCATCTCCAGCAACGTCTGTAACGGATTTCCCACTACCAAGCCTCCACGGGGAAGACAACGTAGTCTATTACAGGTCGCGGCAGTTGAAAAGGTTTCGAAAGAAAAAGAAATACCCAGTCGGAAGAAAACGTTAACGGTGGGCGAGATCCTGTATTTGACAAACCGGGGCGACGCATCAGGCAACTAAGCTTCCGGAGCCGTGTTTTGCACTTTCAGGAGAAGAAATTGAGTCGAGCAAATGGAGTAAGAACCATCTTACTGGCAGGGGCTTTGGCAACTTCCTTCGTAGGGTTGGCTTGCAGCGAACATCATTATTACCGGCCGTACGATCCCTACTACACCGACTATCACAACTGGAATCATGACGAGGAAGTGTATTACCGGCGCTGGACGGACGAGACCCATCGCGATCCGCACCGGGATTTTCGCAAGCTGCGTCCGCAAGAACAGAAGGAATATTGGACTTGGCGCCACAATCATGGCGACCATGATCGAGACGACCGCGATCGGGACCATCACTAGTGCAGTTCGTAGGCGTAGGGGCTAACTAAAGCCCCGACCTTGGGTTCGGTCTCACTGGTGCGCCTGGAAGCTGCTCCTTTTCAAAGCGCGCTGTCCGAAAACAACTTCTGGCAACCCCCAGCCAGAAGTGGGCCATCCAGTTTGATTCTTCTTTGATTCTTTATTGTGACAATCGCTGTATCTCAGCCGGCAGGCGTGCCAGCACCTCACCAGTGGTTGTCAGTCTTGCTCCCAAACGGACGAACTCGGCAACAGCTTTTTCGCCCTCGTCTTTCCTGAGGGTCTCAATCGCATCGGTCACGACGGCGACTCGGCGCCCCCGCTCAAGCAGACCTTTGACCGCAAAGCTGACGCAGTATTCTGTAACCACGCCAAAGACTACGAACTCTGGCTGACTTCCCAGCTTTTCGACGAGCGCGTCCGCGTGCCGGCTCTCGAAGATGCTTAGCGTTTGCTTCTCCAGCAGGACTTGCTGATATTTATAAAGGTCCCGGGGGAGTTTGGCATCTGGCTTGTTTGGAACTCGTACAACACTTTCCGTAACAGCCTCAGGGACCAGTTCGCTGCCCGAGGTTCCCTTCACGCAGTGAGGCGGGAAGGTTTTGAACTCGGGATCGTCGGGCTCATGAAAATCACCATGGGACACCAGAAAGACCTTCCCTTGGCGCGCAGCGTTCGTGAGGCGGCGGATGTTGGGAAGTAACTTCTCTGCCCCGGGCACGTACAATCTTCCACCCGGCAGAACGAAGTCTCGTTGCACGTCCACCTCCCAGTAGATGTAATCCTTCGAAAGCATCGGTTTCGCCTCCCACAATTGCTAGTCACCTTATTGTATGGATGCCTGATATGTCCGCGCGGCACATGAGTATTCCGGGGCCGCCCCGATGGAGGGGGATTGACTTCAGGAGAAAACTCTGGCAAAACAATTCGAATATGTCCCGGTGGAACATCAGTGCGCCGATGCTGTTGATTCTCAGCATAGTCGTATGTTTCATGCTGATCATCGTCGTGCTGCCGGATGTCGATCTGCCGGACACGGCATTCCAACAGGGGACGGCACCTCTGGTGGTCCATGCACGGGCCACGGTGGTACCTGTGGTCGTGGCTGTGGCTACCGAATTTCAGTTCCCGCATGTAGTTCAATTCTGGCATCCTGAGCGCGAGCCGGTGTTTGTCGCGAGCACCCTGGATCCCAACTTTCGCCCCATTCTGCTCCGTTCCATTCGGCGCTAGACACACCGCCGGCTGCACTCAAGCTTGCTTCGCCTGTGCGAAGCAGGAAAGGGGGCAGCGCGGCGAGAACTCTGGGCTCCCGGGGGGGATTTCCCGTGTCTCGCCCTGCCCCACTTTCACTGTTGAACTGACCGATCTCAGGAGCATGGAATGAGTTTTTACCGGACTGAAGCGGCTGATTACAGCAGCCTTCTGCAAGAAGCCGCAGCCCGAACGGGCTTCAGCGCCACTGAGATGCAGGAATTGCTGGAGTCTGAGCTGAACATCGATCAATTGCTCAGCTATATCACGGCGGTGGTTTCGAACCGTATGAATTGAGCTGTCCCATCAGCCGGGAGTCAACCTTCAAGTCTCCGATTCCCGGCTTTTTCTGTTTCTCTGCGGTTGTTTTCTTAGCTCCAGTGGGAATTCCCGTCTCTATGTTCTAATCGGCATTCCGAACTATCAGCGAGAAATTATGACTAGACGCCTTGTTTTCCTCGCCAGCTTGACACTCGTGACCGTCTGCCTGTCCCTGGGAATCTCATTGTGGGCACAAAGTTCCACCGCTCTGCCACCGGATCTCGACGCATATGTGGCGAACTCAATGAAAGTGTTCGATGTGCCGGGTATGGGAGTCGCGATTGTGAAAGACGGCAAGATCATCTTGGCGAAAGGTTACGGCGTTCGCAAACTTGCTGATCCTACCCTCGTCGATGAGTTCACGATGTTTGCGATCGGGTCAAATACGAAGGCGTTCACAACCGCGGCATTGGCTACGCTTGTCGACCAAGGGAAGCTGTCGTGGGACGACCATGTGTACGAGCGGCTTCCGGGATTCGTCATGTACGATCCTTACGTTTCGCATGAAATGACGATTCGCGATCTGCTTACGCATCGCAGCGGGATGGGACTGGGCGAGGGTGATCTGCTTTTCTGGCCACATTCCACGTACACGCGCGACGAAATCATCTTCAGGCTCCGATTCATGAAGCCCCAATCCAGCTTTCGCAGCCGCTACGCTTACGACAATTTGCTGTATATGACGGCAGGACAAATCATACCGGCAATAACCGGAACGTCGTGGGACGACTACATCCGCCAACATGTTTTCGAACCGCTGGGGATGAAACACTCGACCGTGAGCGGCACCGAATTTAAACCGGGCGATGATTACGCTTCACCACATTCGCGTGTAGACGGCAAATTACAAGTGATCCCCCTGGAGGACCTGGACAATGTCGGACCGGCTGGCGCGATCAATTCGTGTGCCGCCGATATGGCGAAATGGGTGCGGTTGCAGCTGAATCGCGGGAAATTCAACGACCGGGATGGACGACTGTTCAGCGAACAACGTTCGCGCGAAATGTGGTCGCCGCAGACGATTCTGCCCACGGGCGATCCGCCGGCCGCACTCGCTGGATTGAAAACCGATTTCGCTGATTATGCACTTGGATGGAGCCTACGTGAGTATCACGGCCGCAAGCTGGTGGGACATACCGGAGGCGTCGGCGGATTCGTTTCTCGGGTCATGCTGGTGCCGGAGGAGGATTTGGGAGTTGTGATCCTCACGAATGCAGAGGAGGACGGTGCCTTCGATGCGATTCTCTATCACGTGCTCGATCACTACTTACAATTGCCAAGGACAGACTGGATCGGCGCGTTTAAGTCCCTGAAAGATCAAGAAGAGAAAGACGCTGCTGAGACAATGAACAAGGCGGGAGTGGCGCGCGCTGCGGACTCCAAGCCCTCCTTGGCGTTGGACAAATATGCAGGCGCATATAAGGATGCCTGGTACGGGCCGATCAGCATTCGCCTTGAAAACGGCGGACTGGTGATGAGTTTTGATCGCACGCCGGGGATGGTGGGTGACCTGCAACACTGGCAGTACGATACCTTCAAGGCGCACTGGCGGGTGCGGACTATTGAAGATGCATTTGTGACCTTCTCGCTTAATGCAGACGGCTCCATTGACAGCGCGAAGATGGCCGCAGTGTCGCCGCTGGCGGACTTCAGCTTTGATTACCAGGATCTGCTGCTTAGGCCTGCGAGTGCGGCCGAGAAGAAATAGTTGCCGTCGCCTGCCGAGCTTCATGTCAAGTTTCGGGCCGGACATGGCTGAAAGGAATTTGCGCAGAGTAAGGACTATCGTTCTGGCGCTCAATGCCGGCCAGTCGAAGCCTTGAACGAAATTGGAAGCTGTGGAATAAACGAACCATGACCTTGGAAGAGTTCATGGAATCCCTGACAGCGACGGAACCGCCAGCTGGACTCACACTTGCGCTCGTCGGACTCTGGTGGGATGCAAAGGGCGACTGGACGCGAGCACACGAATCGGCCCAGCAGGACGAAGGTGTGGAAGGTTCGTGGGTCCATGCTTATCTCCATCGGAAGGAAGGCGATCAGAGCAACGCGAATTATTGGTATCGTCGCGCCGCTAAATCCATGAGCTGGGAACCGCTGAAAGCGGAGTGGCTTGCCATCGTCCGGGAGTTGCTTCGATGAAGATGGCGTTTTGCGCGTGCGTTCCCGCACACTTTCTGTAGTGTCAATCGAAAAATGCTGTGACGAGTACGCTCGAAAAAACTGGTCGTCGAACGTCCACGCGCAGTTTTCTTCCACGACCCGACGTGCCAGTGCAAGAATCTGTCCTGCGGAATTAAAGAGAAACGCAACATCGACGGCTTGCTGGACTGCTGACACCTCAAACCCCCACGGTGTTTCTGACGGGATCTTTCTGGTGCGGGTCCAGCGCATGCAATTTCGAATTACGCCCCGAAGCCCCACTACAATGTGACGGTTTCGGTTCTTGAACCGAAGCGTTTTGCCGGAAACAACATCTCCATCCGCATCTACTGCCACGCGAAAGCACTGTGGATGCAATTTTGGTACGACACAGAACTCCTCAGCCCCGATGAGGTGGATGAGAAACGAGCGGTAGGACTCACCGGTGTCGTAAAGATCAACAAAGTCGTTAATGACGGAATGGCTTGCTTGGCGTTGCTTCGACGGACTTTGCGCCGGCGACTCGGTGGGAAGAACTGTCCCCCACAAACCTGGATCGGCCCGCTTCTTAAATGACCTACACCTATAAACAAATCAGCCATTACTTGTCTTGCCCGAGACGATACCGACATCGCTAGATGGCTGGCGCGAAAAGGACGCAGGACCCGCGATGCTCTTGGGCCGCCCTTTGAACTGGCTCGGGGAACCTACTTTCGCCGCGTAGACCCGGCGGATGTGCTCTTTCGTGAATGGCTCCTGCAGGCATCAGGACCTGCAGTTCTCCGGACGTGACACGTGGGCTCGCATGCTCGAGCAGGGCATCATGTTGCTCCATCGATTCAGTCAAGAGAACCGCGTCGAGGTTCCACAGTGGAAACAAAACCTGCGATTGAAGCTCACTCGAGCCATCGGGCGCAATGACTTTGTCGCTTATATCGACGCGGTAGGAAGACCTGATGGAAAGCTGTGCCTGCTGGAATGGAAGACTATTTCCGCACGTTACAGCGAGGCGCCGGATGAGTCCTGGCGCTCGATCCACAGTTGCTAAGCTATTGCTGGATCAGCGGTATTGCTGACGCGGCGCAGATCGTTTTGGTTCGCAAGCGGCTGGTCGAGATCCAGTATTTGCAAACGTTCTGCACCGAGTTGCACGGTCGTCATGATTTAAGTTGCGTGAGTTGTTTCTTGACTTCTGCGGCATCGCCAGCGTCAGGATTCATCTTGAGCATCTTTTGAAACTGCTCGCGTGCCTTTTAGATTTCTCCGATTTTCGCGTACGCCATTCCGAGGTGATAGTGGAACCGAGGATTGTCCTGATACTTGATCTGCTGTACCAGAGCGACGGCGGCTTGGAGCGAGTTCACTGCTCCTGAGCCTGCTGGATGCCTCCTGCAGCAATCGGCAATCGAGCCAGTTCCATTCGCGCTGAGTAGTTTTCCAGTTGCAGGTCTATGGCACGCGCGAATTCCTGACTCGCTCGTGGCCACTGAGCCATCTTCAAGTAAAGTGGTAATGTGCTTCGCCGTAGGCAGGATCAATTTCGACGGCGTTGCGGAACTCGATGGTGGCCTCACTAACTTTCCTTTTTCGGCTCTGTGCAGGAATCTGTAGGCAGACGTGATTTTGCGGGCGTTTTGATTTTGCCGAAATCTGGGTACACTCGGCAGCATGCGAGAGACCGACTGGACCAGGGTGTTAGGGTGGCCTGGGT
>Ga0126373_10000171_pt1 | contig 44075 bp, 42 predicted proteins | sample PanSoiMetPlot_11_FD_92545 | JGI IMG/M metagenome (GOLD analysis project Ga0126373, IMG submission 92545) | Tropical forest soil microbial communities from Panama - MetaG Plot_11 | ecosystem: Environmental > Terrestrial > Soil > Tropical forest > Bulk soil | place: Panama | collected 2016-02-17 | reverse complement strand
CCCCTGGACGCGGTGGGTAACACCACCAAGGCCGTGACCAAGGGTTACGCCATCGGCTCCGCCGGCCTCGCGGCCCTGGTGCTGTTCGCTGACTACACCCACAGCCTCGCCACCCACAACGGCGGCGTGACCACTACCTTCGACCTGTCGGACCACATGGTCATCATCGGCCTGTTCATCGGCGGCCTCGTGCCCTACCTCTTCGGCGCCATGGCCATGGAGGCGGTGGGCCGCGCCGCGGGCTCGGTGGTGAACGAGGTGCGCCGCCAGTTCAAGGAGATCAAGGGCATCATGCAGGGCAAGGCCAAGCCGGACTACTCCCGCGCCGTGGACATGCTCACCAAGGCGGCCATCAAGGAGATGCTCATCCCCTCCCTGCTGCCGATCCTGGTGCCGGTGCTGGTGGGCATGATCCTCGGACCGAAGGCCCTGGGCGGCGTGCTCATCGGCACCATCGTCACCGGCCTCTTCGTCGCGATCTCGATGACCACCGGCGGCGGCGCCTGGGACAACGCCAAGAAGTACATCGAGGACGGCAACTTCGGCGGCAAGGGCTCCGACACCCACAAGGCCGCCGTCACCGGCGACACCGTGGGCGACCCCTACAAGGACACCGCAGGCCCGGCTATCAATCCGCTGATTAAAATCATCAATATCGTGGCCTTGCTCATCGTGCCGCTGCTCGGGCACGGTTAAGTAAAGACCGAAGCTGAAATCAGAAGCCGCCCATTGGGCGGCTTCTTTTTTGTCGTCATACCGGCGAAAACCGGTATCCAGTCCGGATCAAGTTGGCTTCATCAAAATTTATCCACCGGTATCTTGAGATAGACCGCGCCGTTGCTCTCGGGTTCCGGCAGCCGTCCCGCACGGATGTTCACCTGGATGGCCGGCAGCAGCAGTGCCGGCACCGGCAGCGCGGCATCGCGGCTCTTGCGCATCTCGATGTAGGCCTCCCGCGTCACGCCGTCCTTCAGGTGGATGTTGGCGCGCTTCTCCTCGCCCACACTGGTCTCGTTGAGGCGCGCCCGGCCGCCGGGGGCGTAGTCGTGGCACATGAACAGCCGGGTGGCTTCCGGCAGCGCCAGGATCTTCTGGATGGAGTCGTAGAGCATGCCCGCGTCGCCGCCGGGAAAGTCGCAGCGGGCGCTGCCGGAGTCGGGCATGAACAGGGTGTCGCCCACGAAAGCCGCATCGCCCAGCACATAGGCCAGGCTGTCGCTGGTGTGGCCCGGCACCGCCAGCACCCGGACCTCAAGCCCGCCGATCTTGAACCGTTCCCCGTCCTCGAAGAGGTGGTCGAATTGGCTGCCGTCTGCCTTGAATTCCGCTCCCAGGTTGTAGAGCGCCTTGAAGGTCTGCTGCACTTTCAATATCCCGGCGCCGATGGCGACCTTCCCGCCCAGCTCCCGCCGGATGAACTGCGCCGCCGTCAGGTGATCCGCGTGGGCGTGGGTTTCCAGCACCCAATCCACCCCGTAGCTCCTGGATTTCACGAAATCCACGATGGCCTGGGCCGATTTCGTGGCGCTGCGGCCGGAGGCGGCGTCGTAATCCAGGGCCGGGTCTAGCACCGCCGCACGGCGCGCGTCGGTGTCGGCGATCACGTAGCTGTAGGTGGAAGAGCCGGGATGGAAGAACGGGGTGATCTCGAGCGCCATATCCGCAATGATAGAGGATTTATACTCATGTGGAATGCACGACCACGCGCCCGACCACGATCACTCGCACCGTCACAGCCAGAAGCATTTCTGGGTGGCCTTCGCCATTACTCTGGCTTTCGCCGTAGTCGAGGCGCTGACGGGCGTCTTCTCCCATTCCTTGGCGCTGCTCTCGGACGCGGGCCACATGGCCACGGACGGGGCAGCGCTGGCCCTGGCCGGCATCGCCGGCTGGGTGGCGGGCCGACCCGCCTCCCGGCACCACAGCTACGGCCTGGGGCGCGTGGAGGTGATGGCGGCGCTCATCAACACCCTGCTCATGCTCGCCATCGCCGTGGGCATCGTGGTGGAAGCGGCGGACCGCTTCCGTGCCCCAGCCGAGGTGCACGCGCCGTGGGTGGTGCTCACGGGCCTGGCGGGCATCGTGGTGAACTTCCTGCTCTACAAAGTGCTGCAGCACGGCCACCAGAACCTGAACGCGCACGCCACCCTGCTGCACGTGCTCGGCGACATGCTGGGCTCGGCGGCGGCCTTCGTGGCCGGCCTCGTCATCTGGCTCACGGGCTGGCTGCCCATCGACCCGCTCTTGTCCCTATTCATCGCCGTGCTGATCGTGCTCTCGGGCCTGCGGCTGCTGCGCGACGCCACCCAGGTGCTGCTGGAAGGCGTACCCACGGGCATGGACCTGGAGAAGATCGGCCGCGGCATGGCGGGCATCGAGGGCGTGGGCTCCATCCACGACCTGCACGTGTGGTGCGTCTCCTCCGACGAGGTGGCGCTCTCCGCCCACGTGGTGATCGAGGACATGGGCCTGTGGGACGCGGTCTACCTGGGCCTGAAAGCCCACCTGCACGATACCTACTGTATCGAGCACATCACCCTGCAGCCGGAGCCGCGGGTGCTGGCCCGGGTGTCGGTGCGGGATATCCGGCGCTGAATCGGCTTATTTGATGATGATCAGGATCAGCAGGACGACGAGGACACCCACGATCAGGATCACCCACTTGTTCTGCTGGATGAACGAGGGCCGCTGATTTTTGTTCCTGCCCGTGTGGGGGATCGTATCCGGTGGGGGCGCCACGCGCGGGGTGGTGGCATCCACGCTGAAATCCCGGAACGTCTCCATGGCCACCTGCTGGTTCTGGTACATCTTCCGGACATCTGGGGGCATGGCATCCAGGCTCTCGTATTCCTGGCCGTTGAACACCAGCTTCACCTGGGCGTTGGCGTGCTCCTGGTTGCGCGCTTCCACCGCCAGCTCATAGACGCGGCGCACCTCCGCCGGCATCTCCTCGACGCTGGCGTAGGCCTTGCCCGCCACCACGATTTGCTTTTTTTCCGAACCCAACTGATGCCCCCCTGTACAGGCTCAAGTCTAGCCGAACAGGGTCACGGCCAACCACAGCCACAGGGCGGCCAAGACGACGTTGCTGGATGCGAAGGCCGCGAAACGATAGAGGATGCGGTTATAGGCCAGATGGATGAGGGTGTGGGCCACGCGCAGGGCCGCGTAAATCCAGGCGAGAGAAAGTGTGACCGTCGTCACATTATGCGTGGCATAGGCCGTGAGGCAGGCGGCGTAAAAAAGCACCGGCGCCTCCAATAGGTTCATGAAGTTACGGTTCGCCACCGCCACGTCCGGCGGCACGTTGGCGCTCTCCCCGTAGCGGAAGTCCTGGGCCTTCACCCGGCCCGCGAAGCCCGCACCGAAGCGCTTGATGCCCATGTAGACCATGACCGCGAAGGTCAAGAACACCAGCACCACCATGGGCGCAAAGATGGATTCAGGACGCATGGAAAGCCCCCCGGATGAATGACCCAAGTCTAGACGACGCCGCTCAATCCGCGGAGCCGCCGTCGTTGATATGGATGGACCCGGCGCATACGTCTCCCGGCTGTGCCCCATCGAGCCAGCGGCGCAACTCCTGGGTGCGCCGCTCTATAAGCTCGGCGGCGGCCCCGGCGTTGCAGGACGGGAAGGTGGAACCGTAGGCCCCCGCGCCTCGCGGGTCGGGATAGAGTGCCGCCATTTCGGCATCGAAGTAGGCAGACCAGGCTGCTTGGGCCGCCTGCAACTTGGTGATGAACTGGGTGTCTGCCGCGTAACGCTGCAGCACCTGCTGGTAGACCTGGGCCATCTCTTTCTTGGCAAGTTGCAGATCCAGCTGGGCGCAGCGTGCCTGGGTAACATCGTTCAAGCCGGGCTTGCCGCAGCCGAGGTCCGCAAAGAGCTGTTCGTCCGGAGTAAGCGCAGGGCCGGCCGCCATGGCGCAGCCGCAGGCCACCGCGAGCAAAAGCAAAAGACAGGTGGTACGCATGGTGGGGCTCCGTGATGGGGTTACCGGAAGTCTAGCCCAGTGGAACGGGACGTCGGGGCTTGGAGCCGTTGAATTCAGAGGATTGCGTAGGCCCGGACGGGAAACGTCCCCATGCCTTTCACCTTCACCGGCGCCGCGTGGAAGCGGAAGCCGGAATCCGGCAGCTTTTCCAGATTGCACAGGTGCTCGCCGATGGGGATGTCCGCCCCCAAGAGCACCGTATGCACAGGCCGCTCGCCGGTCTCGGTGCTGTCGATGTTCAGGGAGTCGATGCCCACGAAGGCCGCGCCCTGATCCCTAAGCCAGATCGCCGCCGCTTCCGTCAGATAGGGATGGCCCTCGAAATACTGATCCTTACCCCAGTGCCTAGCCCAGCCCGTATGCACCAGCACCGCCCTGCCCCGCAGCTTGGCCTTAACGAATAGCTCTGGCCCGTTGGCCCGTTCCTTGGTATGGAACACCAGGCCTTCCAGGTCCACCAGGGATTCCAACGGCAGTTCCGAGAGATCCTTGCCTTCTTCATAGCGATGGAACGGCGCGTCCACATAGGTGCCGGTGTTGGCCACCATCTCGATCTTGCCGATCTGGAAGGTGGTGGTCTCGGAATATTTCTTCTTGGAAGCCTCCCGGGACAGGAAATCGCAGATGAGGGGCGCCGGCAGGCCCTTGTAGGTAACCATGCCGTGTTCGACCACATGGCTCAGGTCGACAAGCCTAGCCATGCTTATAGATATCCCCGCCCTGCTCCAGGAACTCCTTTGATTTCTCCGCCATCCCCTTCTCGGCGTACTCCCGCACATCCTGGGTGATCTTCATGGAACAGAAATGCGGCCCGCACATGGAGCAAAAGTGGGCCAGCTTGGCGGCCTCCTTCGGCAGAGTCTCGTCATGGAATTCCTTGGCCTTCTCCGGGTCGAGGCCGAGGTTGAACTGGTCCTCCCAGCGGAACTCGAAGCGGGCCTTGGAGAGCGCGTTGTCCCGGGCCTGGGCGCCGGGGTGGCCCTTGGCGAGATCCGCCGCGTGGGCGGCGATCTTGTAGCTGATGATGCCGTCCCGCACGTCCTGCCGGTCCGGGAGCCCCAGGTGTTCCTTGGGCGTCACGTAGCAGAGCATGGCGGTGCCGAACCAGCCGATCATGGCGGCGCCGATGGCGCTGGTGATGTGGTCGTAACCGGGCGCGATGTCGGTGGTGAGCGGGCCGAGCGTGTAGAACGGCGCCTCCTGGCAGACCTTCAACTGCCGCTCCATGTTCTCCTTGATGAGCTGCATGGGCACGTGGCCCGGCCCCTCGATCATGGTCTGCACATCGTGCTTCCAGGCGATCTGGGTCAGTTCCCCGAGCGTGTCCAGCTCCGCGAACTGGGCTTCGTCGTTGGCGTCGGCGATGGAGCCGGGGCGCAGGCCGTCCCCCAGGGAGAAGGCGACGTCGTAGGCCTGCATGATCTCGCAGATGTCCTCGAAGTGCGTATAGAGGAAGTTCTCCCGGTGGTGCGCCAGGCACCATTTGGCGAGGATGGAGCCGCCACGGGAGACGATGCCGGTGACGCGCTTGGCGGTGAGCGGCACGTAGGCCAGACGCACGCCGGCGTGGATGGTGAAGTAATCCACCCCCTGCTCCGCCTGCTCGATCAAGGTGTCCCGGAAGATCTCCCAGCTGAGCTCCTCGGCCTTGCCGTCTACCTTCTCCAGGGCCTGGTAGATGGGCACGGTGCCGATGGGGATGGGGGCGTTGCGGATGATCCACTCACGGGTCTCATGGATGTGCTTGCCGGTGGAGAGGTCCATCAAGGTGTCCGCGCCCCAACGGGTGGCCCACACCAGCTTTTCCACTTCCTCGGCAATGCCGGAGGTGACGGCGGAGTTGCCGATGTTGGCGTTGATCTTCACCAGGAAGTTGCGGCCGATGACCATGGGCTCGCTTTCCGGATGGTTGAGGTTGCAGGGGATGATGGCCCTGCCCTGCGCCACCTCCTCCCGTACGAATTCCGGCGTGATGAGCCTGGGCAGCCTGGCGCCGAAGCTCTCACCCGGATGGCGCTTCAATAGCCCTGTGTCCTTCAGCATTTCGATGCGCTGGTTCTCGCGGATCGCGATGAACTCCATTTCCGGGGTGACGATGCCTTTCTTGGCGTAATGCATCTGGCTCACGTTGGCGCCGCGCTTCGCCCGGCGCACGGGCCTTTGCCGCTCGAAGCGCATGTGGGCGAGTTTCGGGTCCGCCTCACGGCGGCGCATGAACTCGGAACTGGGCTCCTTCAGCACTTCGCTGTCGCCTCGCTCCTCGATCCACCGGCCCCTGAGCGCCGGCAGGCCCTTCAAGAGGTCGATGCGCGCCTCGGGGTCCGTATAGGGACCGGAAGTGTCATAGGCGTAAAAAGCCGGGTTCTTCTCGGCGCCGAACAGGGCCGGCGTGTCCGTAAGCGCGATCTCGCGCATGGGCACTCTGAGGTCCGGACGGCTGCCCGGCATGTAGACCTTGCGGGATTGGGCGAAGGGCCGCGTGACCTCGTCGGTCAGGGCCTGGGTGCGGCGGACGAATTCCTCGGGGACGGCGCTCATGTTCGATTCCTCGCTGCATGCGAGGGAATACCGGCGGCGCCTGCCGCGAAGCATTCCCTCGCCGGTACTGTCCGCGCGGTGACCGGGTGTGTGTCCGGTGACTGCTGGACATCTGGGCCAGGTTCCAAGGGTGTGTTCTCAGCCTCTGTTATCGAGGCACCCCCAGCTTCCGCGCTCCCGCAAGGAGCGCGTGGGCATTATACGCCCCGCGGAAACCACCCCTGCTCGCACCGACACCCGACATTTGTAACCCGCGGCCATGACAGTTTTCCTTGCCTAGGACGGGGGAAGCGCTTAACCTTTGCGGCCATGCACTGCCATTTTTCCCGCTGAAATCCCATGGATACCCAATCCGCCCGCAGCCAGATGGTCCACCAGCAGATCCGTGCCTGGCACGTGCTGCAGAACCGCGTGCTCTCCGTGTTCGACGCCCTGCCCCGGGACAAGTTCGCGCCTGAGGCCTACCGCGGCCTGGCCTACGCCGATAGCCCGCTGCCTCTGCCCCATGGCGAATCCATGTGGGCGCCGAAGGTGGAAGGCCGCGCGCTCCAGGCCCTGGATCCGCAGCCCCAGGAGACCGTGTTGGAGATCGGCAGTGGCAGCGGCTACTTCGCCGCCTGCCTGGCGAAGCTCGGCCGCGAGGTGCTGTCCGTGGACATCCACCCGGATTTCACCGAGAGCGCCGCGAAGACCCTCAAGGGCCTGGGCATCAAGAACGTGAAGCTCGAGACCCGCGACGGCACCAAGCTCGAGTGGTGTACGGAACGCTACGACGTCATCGCCGTCACGGGTTCCCTGCCGGTCTTCGACGCCGCCTATGGCCAGCGCCTCAACGTGGGCGGACGGCTGTTCATGGTGGTGGGCTCCACGCCGGTGATGGAGGCCCTGCTGGTCACCCGCACCGGAGAGGACGCCTGGACCACCCAGAGCCTCTTCGAGACCGACATCCCGGCCCTGAAGAACGCCGCCCCGCCCCGGGTCTTCCGGTTCTGACGTGGCGGCGATCCCACAACTAAACCCTCAAGAGGTCCAGGCACTCCTAAAGGAACAGGGCGCCACGCTCCTGGACGTGCGCGAACCCTGGGAATACGCCCAGGTGCACGTGGAGGGCTCGCTGCATATCCCCATGGGCCAAGTCGCCCAGCGTCTTGCGGAATTGAACTCCGCCCATAGCTATGTGGTCATGTGCCATCACGGCAGGCGCAGCCAAAGTGTGGCCGACTTCCTGGCCTCCCAGGGCTATGCCCGGGTGGCCAACCTCGCGGGCGGGATCGATGCCTGGGCCCTGGAAGTGGACCCCCGCCTTCCCCGGTACTGACAGGCCAAAACCCCAGCAATTCCGGGCCTTGCCAGACTAGAGATATGGTGTTATATTTAACTACAACACTTACCCCACGGAAGTGACCCATGCGTAAGACGACCCTCGCCTTAGCCATCGGCAGCCTGCTCGGCACCGCCAGCCTGCCCGCCCGTGCCGCGGACCTCTGGGACATCTACCAGCTGGCCCAGAAGAACGACCCCACGTTCCTCCAGGCCGAGGCCAATTACGAGGCCACCGCCGAGAACAAGCCTATTGCCCGGGCCGGCTACCTGCCGAACGTGGTCTTCAACGGCTCCCGTTACCGCAACGAGACCTCCGGCCAGCAAATCGGCGTCACCAGCACCGGCGTCGGACTCACCAGTTTCACCTCCACCACTTACCAGACTGAGTATCAGTTCCAGTTGACGCAGCCCATCTTCAACTGGGCGGCCTGGAACGCCATGGACCAGGCGGATGCGCAGGTGGCCCAGGCGGAAGCCGAGTTCACCGCCGCCCAGGAGAGCCTGATCCTGCGCACCGCCACCGCCTATTTCAACGTGCTCAACGCCCGCGACACCCTGGCGGCGGACCACGCCGCCACCGAGGCCAACAGCAAGCAGCTGGAGCAGGCCAAGGAAAAGTACGAGGTGGGCATGAGCGCGGTCACCGACGTGGAAAACGCCCAGGCCGCCTATGACCAGTCGGTCGCCAACGAGATCACCGCCGAGCAGTCGGTGACCACCGCCGAGGAGAACCTCCGGGCCATCACCGGCCAGCAGGCCGGCGAGCTGATGGAGCCCACGGTGGACATGCCGACCCGCGGCCCAGAACCCGCCAACGCCCAGCAGTGGGTGGACCAGGCGCTGAAACAGAACCCCAACGTGCTGGCGGCCCAGTCAGCCGCCGACGCGGCTGACGCCAACGTGGGCATCAAGCGTGCCGGCCACATGCCGAACCTGAGCGTCATTGCCCAGCACAACAAGATCAGCGATACCGGCAACAACATCTTCGCCCTGAGCAACACCAACGGCAACTTCCTGGAGTTGCAGCTCTCGGTCCCGTTGTTCGCGGGCGGCGGCACCCAGGCACAGCTGACCCAGGCGGAACGCCAGTACGACGCGGCCCAGGACAACGTGAAGCTCGTGACCCGCCAGACGGAGCAGCAGGCCCGCACCGCGTACCTGGGCGTGCTCACCGGCGTGTCCCAGGTCCAGGCGCTCAAGCAGTCCGTGAAGTCCAACCAGACTTCCATGGACGCCACCCAGACCGGCATGGAAGTGGGCACCCGCACCATCGTGGACGTGCTCACCGCCCGGCAGAACCTGCTCACCGCCCAGACCGGTTTCTCCAACGCCCGCTACACCTATCTGGAGAGCCTGATGCAGCTCCGGCAGGCCGCCGGCAACCTGACGGAGAACGATCTGAAGCAGATCAACAGCCTGATGCAGGTGAAAGTGCCCAGCTCCGACATGAACCTGCCGGATACCGGCACCGAGACCCCGTCGCCCGCCGCCGGCACCCAGGCGGCTCCGGCCGCCACGCCGGCGCCGGCCCCAAGTACCGCGACGCCGCCCGCGGGCAGCCCGCCTCGAAAGTGAAACGAACCAGCCGAAAAGAAAAACCCGGCTTCAAGCCGGGTTTTTTATTGGCGGCGCCAGAGTTGGGTCTTGACGATATCCATGGCCCGGTCGAGGGTGCCGCGGTTCTGCGCCACCTGGGTGCGGGCCATCTCCCCCACGCTCCTGCGCGTGGCGGGGTTCCCCAGCAGCCAGGCGGCCGCATCGGCGAGCGCATCCTGTGTCTCCACCAGGGTGAGCACGCCCGCCTCTTTCATCATCTCCGCCACGTCCTTGACGTTGTCGAGGTGCGGCCCGGCGAGCACCGGCAGGCCCACCGCCGCCGGTTCCAGCAGGTTGTGGCCGCCCACCGGCACGAGCGTGCCGCCCACGAAGGCCACGTCGCCGGCGGCGAAGAACCTCATGAGCTGGCCCAGCACGTCCACCAGCAGCACCTCCCCGGGCTTCAGGGAGATTTCGCCGGCGCTCAGGCGACGGAAACCAAGCCCCGCGGAGCTGATGACTGCGGCGACGGCATTGGCCCGCTCCGGGTGGCGCGGCGCCAGCACCAGGATGCTGTTGGGCTGCTTCCGCAGCACCTTGCGGAAGGCTTCCAGCAGCAACGGCTCCTCGCCCTCGCGAGTGCTGCCCGCCACCCACACCGAGGCGTTGCCGAAGAGCTTCTGGCGCAGGGCTTTTCCGGCGTCGGCCAGGTCCGCGCCCGCCTGCACGTCGAACTTGAGATTGCCCATCACCGATAGCTGTTCGTCACGGGCGCCCAGGGCCCGGAACCGGGCCGCGTCCGCTTCCGACTGGACGGCGATGTGCTGCACCTTCGCCAGGGCATTCCGGCTCAGAGAGGAGAACGGGAACCGGCGGTAGCGCTGGAAAGCCCGCTCCGAGAGGCGCGCGCTCAGCACAAGCAGCGGGATGCCGCGCTTCTTGAGCCCCGCGTAGAGGTTCGGCCAGATCTCGGTCTCGAGGATGATCGCCACCGCCGGCTGGGTACCGTTGAGGAAGCGGCTCACGAAGAACGGCAGATCGTAGGGGATGAGCGAGACCACCACCCGGTCGCCGAACAGCTTGCGCGCGTGCTGCCGGCCGGTAGCGCTGAAGGTGGTGACGAGCAGCGGCCGGTCCGGGTACTTGCGGTGCAGAGCCTGCACCAGGGGCGCGGCGGCGCGGATCTCGCCCACCGAGGCGCCGTGCACCCAGATGCCGGTGCCGGGCTGCAGATAAGGCGAACTGCCGAGCCGCTCCCCCAGCTTATCCGGCGAACGCGTCTGGCGGAGCGCGCGCCACATGAGCCACGGGAAGGCGAAAGGCGCGAGGAGCAGCAGGGCTAGCGTGTAAAAAAAACGCAAGGGAGACTCAGGATTTCTGCTTGATCGCTTTGATGGTGTTGGTCGTGGACACGCCGTCCACCAGCGGGATGATCTTCACCTCGCCGCCGTTCTGGGTGACACATTTATACCCCGCCACGTCTTCGGCGTTGTAGTCGCCGCCCTTCACCAGCACGTCCGGCAGGAGCTTGCAGATGAGCCGCTCCGGAGTGTCCTCGGAGAACGGCACCACCCAGTCCACGCAGGACAGGGCCGAAAGCAGTTTCATGCGGTCATCCACATTGTTGACCGGGCGGGAGGGCCCTTTCAGGCGCTTCACCGAGGCGTCGTCGTTCACCGCCACGACGAGCCGGTCACCGAGCTTGCGGGCTTCCTCCAGGTAGCTCACGTGCCCCACGTGCAGGATGTCGAACACGCCGTTGGTCATGACGATGCGCTCGCCCTGGCTGCGGGCGTGGCTCACGGCGTCGGTGACGGTGGTTTCGCTCATCACGCCGCTGCCGCTGCGGCTGTGGGCCGCGAGGCGCAGTTCCGTGGAGGTGACGCTGGCGGCGCCGAGTTTGCCCACCACGATGCCGGCCGCCAGGTTCGAAAGCGCCGCCGCGTGGGCGTAATCCAGGCCCGCACCGAGTCCCGCCGCCAGCACCGCGATGACCGTATCCCCGGCGCCGGTGACGTCCGAGACCTCCAGCGCTTGGGTGGGCAGGTGCAGGGGTTGCTTGCCGGTTTCGAGCAAAGTCATGCCGTGCTCGCTGCGGGTCACGAGCAGGGCCTTCAGCCCCAGTTCGTCCCGGAGCTTCTCGCCCTTCCGGACGATGCTGGCCTCGTCGGGGCATTCCCCCACCACCGCCTCCAACTCCGCCAGGTTCGGGGTGATGAGCGTGGCGCCCTTGTACTTGCCGAAATCCCGGCCCTTCGGGTCCACTAGCACCGGCTTGCCGGCGGCCCTCGCCGCGGCGATGAGCTCCTGCACCTGGGAGAGGCTGCCCTTGCCGTAATCCGAGAGGATCACCACCTGGGCGTCCTTCACCTCGTTCTTGAAGGAGGGCAGGAGCGGCGCGCCCTCGAAGCTGCCGAAGCTCTCCTCGAAATCCAGGCGGATGAGCTGCTGGTGGCGCGACAACACCCGCAGCTTGGTGATGGTGGCGGCGTTCTTGAGGCGCGTGAATTTGCAGGCTACACCGCGCTTCTGCATGGCGGCGGCCAGGGTTTCGGCGACGGCGTCGTCGCCGGTGATGCCGAGCACGCTCGCATGCACGCCCAGGCTCGCCAGGTTCACGGCCACGTTGCCGGCGCCGCCGGGGCGCTCTTCGGTGTCGCGCACGTGCACCACGGGCACCGGCGCCTCCGGGGAGATGCGCTGGGTGGCACCGAACCAGTAGCGGTCCAGCATCACGTCGCCCGCCACCATGACGCGCACCCCGTCGAACTGCGGAACGCTGATCTGCATGCAAGCCTCTGAAAATGCGCCGAAAAACAGCGTCGCATCATAGCATGCTGGGCGCGGACCACTTTATACTGCGCGCACGATGAAGCAAGTGTTCCTCAAACCTCGCTACTGGCCCGTCTGGCTGCTCTTGGGATTCGTGCGGCTCGCGATCCTGCTGCCTTTCGGCGCGCAGCTCGCCCTCGGCCGGATGCTGGGCTGGACGCTGCGCCACGCCGCCAAGCGCCGCTGGCGCATCACACTCGTGAACCTGGAACGCTGCTTCCCGGAACTGGACGCGTCCGCGCGCGAGCGCCTGGCGCGAAAGCATTTCGACTCCCTGGGGATGGCGTTCTTCGAGATCGGACTGTGCTGGTGGGGCCGGACAGAACGCCTGAAACGTCTCGCCCAGGTCTCGGGCGCGGAGAACCTCCAGGCGGCGCGCGCCAAAGGCAAGGGCGTGATCCTGCTCTCCGCCCATTTCACCACCCTCGAGATCGGCGGAAGGCTCCTCGGCCTCGCCACCGACTTCCACCTCATGTACCGCCCCAACCAGAACGCCCTGATCGAAGAAGTCATGCGCCGCAGCCGCGAGCGGCACTTCGACCGTGCCATCCCGCGCAACGACGTGCGCTTGATGCTGAAGAGCCTCAAGGAAGGCAAGCCGGTCTGGTACGCCCCGGACCAGGGTTACCGCGGCAAGAACAGCGAGATGATCCCCTTCTTCGGCATCCCCGCACCCACCAACACGGCCACCTCGCGGCTGGCGCGGGCCAGCGGCGCGCCGGTGGTGCCGTTCTTCGTGGAACGCCTGCCGGGCACCCGGGGGTATTAGCTGACGCTGCTGCCAGAGCTCGAGGGCTTCCCCGCGGACGACCCGGTGGCGGACGCGCTGCGCATCAACAGGCTGCTGGAGGAACGCATCCGGCGGGTGCCGGAGCAGTACCTCTGGAGCCACGACCGCTTCAAGGTGGTGCCGCGCGATTAGTGCAAGTCACCGCGCCTTCAGCCGGCGCATTCGCCTTTGTGCTTTTCGCGGTACTTCTTGTTCCTGCACCTGGCCTTGTCCGCGGGCGCTTGTTTCTCTTCCGGCTTCTCCGCGGGCTTGGAGGCGGCGTTTTCCTGCCGGCGCTGCGCTTGGCGCTCTTCGCGGCGTTGCTCGCGCCGCTCCGCCGGAGTCTGGGGCTTGGTTTCGCCCGGTCGTTCCCGGGTTACGGCGCCGCGCCCCTGTTCACGTTTCTCCTGCATCTGCTCACGACGTTGTTGGCGCTTTTCCATCGGCGTCATGGGCTTGCCTTCCTCCCGGCGCTGTTCGCGGCGCTCCGCGGGGGGTTCCTTGCCCTTCGCTTTCTCCGCCGCGGCGGGGTTCGGCTTTTGCTGTTCCAAACGCTGCTGGCGGTGCTGGATGATCTGCTGGCGCCGCTGCTGCTGGCGCGTCTTGATCGCAGCACGATTCTTCTCGTCACGGGCCTTGAACTTCTCCGGCAGCGCCATGTGACGCAGGGCGTGGGGGGCCTCCTTGAGGCGCTGCACCGCCTCGTGGCGGGTCTTGACGAAGCTGTATTCGCCGGCTTTGGTGACCGTCTCGCCGCTGTCGTTCTTGACGCCGATGGAGCCGTCGCTCACGGCGGTGTAGAGGCCGTTCTGGGGGGCGCCGTTCGTGTCCGCCTCGTCCTTGCAGTCGTCGCCGCAGTAGCGCGCGTCGAAGGCCGTGCCACGCACGCCGATGGTGGCAACGGGAGTCTCCACGCCATAGTTCTGGGGCTTGGTGTGGCCGATGAGGCCGTCGATGGCCCTCAGACCGCCCCTCACCAGACTGAAGAAAGCATTCTCCGGCTTGGCAGGTGTGATCTCGATGGGCGGCGAGCCGTCCGCACCGCGATGGGCTTCGGGCTCGAAGTGGTATTGCTGTACCTGGAAGGTGGTATCGGGCCTGAGCAGCACGCGGCTGTCGTCGGTGAAATCGATGTCAAGGTAGCTGTCATCCCCCAGCACCAGGGAATCGCCGGGATAGACCTCGTCGCCGTCCTTGAGCTGGCGCTTGCTGCCGTCGCTGGCGGTGTCGGTGACGCTGCCTTCCGCCAGGGTCACGCCGCCCGCCACTTCCGGACCTTCCTGCGTGACGGCTGCCGGCACAGTTTTCGCTTGGGGTGCTCTGCCAGGCGCCGGGGCAGTGCTTGCCGCGGGGGCCGGCAGCGGAGCGGATTGCCCACACGCGGAAAGCGTGAAGGATGCGGCGAACAGCGTCACTTTTAAGAGGCGCATGGGATTCCGTAGGGAGGAAGCGATGTGCAAAATCCTAGCTCCGCCGCCCGTACCCGTCCAGCAGCGCACTCCATAATTCCCGATGGACCCTGCCGCGGCTAAGCTTATCTAACGAGCGTTTGAGACGCAGCAAATTCGCCATCTTCCAGCCAGCAGCCGCGGCGCGCCGCTCGCCCCGGTCGAAATCCAGGAGATGCACGTTCCCGCGCGCGTCCAAGACGATGTTGTGGGCGTTGAGGTCCGCGTGCCACACATTCGCGTCGTGGAAACGGCGAAGCGTGCGGCCCACCGCACCCCAGGGAATATCCGAAGTGCCTCCCAGGAGTTCCGCCAAGGAGCGTGCTCCGGGGATGCGGCGGGTGACGAGGTCCCCCCGGTAGAAAAGGCCTTGGCGCGACACCCGCGCCGCCACCGGCCGGGGTACCGGCAGCCCTTCCTTATATAGAGAAGCGAGCAGGCGCCATTCGCGCCAGGGACGGCTGGCCGCGAGTCCGTTCCAGAGGTAGAGATCCCCCAGGAAGCGCGCCGCGTGTCCACCACGCCGATAATGCCGCAGCACCCACTCGCCGTCGCCGCGCGGCAGGATGAAAGCGCGGCCTCGCCCGCCCGCCGCGGACACCGCCGATGGCGGCGGCACGAACAGCGCATCATCCGCGTGGTCAAGCAAGGCATCATCGTATAGGATGGCTCCGCGTCCCGCGGCCTGCGTTCTCTCTGTCATCCGGCGGTCCCCAACATGGTCAAGGTAGCCACTCCCGCTCCCGAATCGCTGTGTGTGATCCGCCTCTCGGCGGTGGGCGACGTGTGCCATACGCTACCGGTGGTGCGCACCCTCCAGGCCGCCTGGCCGGACACGCGCATCACCTGGATCATCGGCAAGCTGGAAGCGAGCCTAGTGGGGGACATCCCCGGCATCGAGTTTATCATCTTCGACAAATCCAAAGGCCTGGGCGCGCAGTTCGCGCTGCGCCGCGCGCTCAAGGGCCGGCGCTTCAACCTGCTGCTGCACATGCAGATGTCGCTGCGCGCGAGCATGGCGAGCCTCGCGGTGAAAGCGCCGATACGCCTCGGCTTCGACAAGCAGCGTGCCCACGACCTGCAATGGCTGTTCACCAACAAGCGCATCTGGTACAAGCCGCGCCAACACGTGATGGACAGCCTGTTCGGCTTCTCCGAGGCCTTGGGGATTTCGGAGCACGTATTGCGCTGGGACATCCCGGTACCCGCGGAGGCCGCAGCCTTCGCCCGCGCACAGATCCCGGACGGCAGCCCCGCCCTCCTCATCAGCCCCTGCGCGAATCCGCGCTTCCGTAACTGGCGGAGCTGGCAGCCGGAACACTACGCGGCCCTGGCCCGCCACGCGACGGAGAAGCACGGCATGCAGGTGCTGGTGACGGGGGGCTCAAGCGAGATCGAGCGCGCCCACGGAGAACGCATTACGGCCCTGGCTGGGACTGCTGTTACGAACCTGGTGGCCAAGACCAGCTTGAAGCAGTTGTTGGCCATCTTGGGCCGCGCCACGGCACTGGTCTCGCCAGATTCGGGACCGGTACACATGGCCACCGCCACCGGCACGCCAGTCATCGGTCTCTATGCCACCACCAACCCCGACCGGGCCGGCCCGTATCTCAGCCAGCGCTGGCGGGTGAACCGCTACCCGGATGCCTTGAAGCAGTTCGACGCCCAAACGCCGGAGGACGCGCCCTGGGGCACGCGGGTACGAGACCCCACGGCCATGGACTGTATCCGCGTGGAAGATGTGACGGGAAAATTGGACGAACTCATGGCCGCGAAAGCCCGCGGCGAAAAACTGACTATCTAACGGGCAGCGTGAGGGTGGCTTCGAGACCACCGGCCGGATGGTTTTGAAGAACCAGTGTCCCGCCGTGTAGTTCGGCGATGTTGCGGGCGATGGAGAGACCCAGTCCCGTGCCGCCACCCACCAGGCTGCGCGCAGTTTCCAAGCGGTAATAAGGCTCGAACACCTTCTCCAGTTCCTCCGGCGGGATGCCGGGACCTGCGTCCCGCACCCGGATGATCACCGTCTCCCCCAGATCCTGCACTTCCAAGATGGCGCGTTTGCCGTAGCGCACCGCGTTGGTCACCAGGTTGTCCAGACAGCGGCGCAGCGCGCGGGGCCGCAGCATCAGCGGATGTGCGATCCGGCCCTGCAGTTGCACGTCGTAGCCCATATCGCGGGAATCGGTCTCCAGGCTCTCCAGGAGAGCCGTCAGGTCCACGCTCTGCCGGGGCTCCCGATCTTCCATGCCGCGCAGGAACGCCAGGGTAGCATTGGTCATGTTCTCCATGTCCTGCAGATCCCGCGCCAGCTTCTCCTTCAATACCGGGTCCGAGAGCAGCTCGGCGCGAAGGCGGAGGCGTGTGATGGGCGTACGCAGGTCGTGAGACACGGCCGTGAGGATACGGGTGCGTTCGAGGATGTAGTCGCGCAGGCGCGCTTGCATGGTGTTGAAGGCGGCGGCGGCGGCACGCACCTCCAGCGGGCCGCGCTCAGGCAGCGGCGGGCGGTGGATGTCGCGGCCGAGTTGTTCGGCCGCATCGGCCAGGATCGAGAGCGGCCGCGTCACCCAACGCACCGCGAAAAACGACACCAGCACGATGGTCACGATCAGCACCAGCGAGTCGATCAGCAGCGGGTTGGGCCATTGGGACAGGGCCGGCGGACGCCAGTAATCGAAGCGCACCCAGCTTCCGTCCTTGAGCTGCACGTCGGTGATGCGGTGCTCCTGGTCGCCCGGCTCATGCCTCTCCAGATAAGTGCGCACCGTGCGGCCGTCGAGCTCGGGACGCAGCAGCGCGTCCAGCGCGACCGTGGAATCGTCCAAGGGCAGCGGCTCGGCGGGAGCCTTAGGGTCGCCGGGCAGGTACATGAGGCGAAAGCGCACGCCGCTCATGGCGGAGGCGATGCGCGCCCGCTCGCCCGGATTCTGGGATTCCAGCAGCGTCACGATTTCCCCGTAGCGTTGCGTCCACTGGGTGTTGTTGATGTTGACCAGCGCCTTGGAGGCCTCGTGGGCGCTGATGAGCATGCCCACGCCCTGGGCCGCCAGCAGGCAGGCGACGAAGATGATGGCCAGCCGGCCGAACAGCGAGCGCGGCCAGAAGCGCATCAGGCCTCCACGCTCACCGGCATGGCGAACACGTAGCCCTCACCGCGCACGGTACGGATGAAGGCCGGCACCCGCCCGTCGTCGCCCAGGCGCTGGCGCAGGCGGCTCACCTGCACGTCGATGCTGCGGTCGAAGGGCATGTGGCTGCCGCGGCCGCGCAACATCTCCGTCAGTTGGTCGCGGCTCAGGACCTGGCCGGCATGGTAGAGGAACACGCACAGCAGCCGGTATTCGGCACCGGAAAGGGACACCACCACCGACGCGGGCGAGGTGAGCTGGCGGGTCAGCGTGTCCAGCGTCCAGCCCGAGAACCTGAAATGCCGCGCCTGCTCCGGCTGCACGTCTTCCGGCAGGGTGCGGGTGCGCCGCAGCACGCTCTGGATGCGCATCAGCAGCTCGCGGGGGTTGAAAGGCTTGGGCAGGTAGTCGTCGGCGCCGGTCTCGAGGCCGGTGATGCGGTCGGCCTCCTCGCCGCGCGCCGTGAGCATGATGATGGGCACGATGGATTTGGCACGAAGGCGCTTGCACAGGCTGATGCCGTCCTCGCCCGGGAGCATGAGGTCCAACACCACCAGGTCAAAATGCCGGTCCTCCAGCGCCTCGTCCATGCTGCGCCCGTCGGGCACCGCGGCGACCTTAAACCCCTCGCGCTGCAGGTACTCCGAGAGCAGCGAGCGGATCTCCGCGTCGTCGTCCACCACCAGGATGTGATCGCTTGCAGTCATGCCTTGCGGTTGTATGCGGGGTGCGAATGCGTGCATGAAGATTCTATCCACCACGCGCCGCGCCGATACACGGCGACAAATGTAATTTGTATCAAAGTGTATCAGCCGGACCCCTTGCGGCACGCGGTGCGAGAATAAACACCCGTCCGACATCGGCCCGAAGGCCCTATATGTCGGGCTGAGCTTCCGCGCGGAATGCGCGTCACAACCGCCGCCCGCCCGGTCATCCCACCGCCTGGACGATCCCATGCCCAAAGCGCCATTCCTGAGCCTGATCGCCGCCACTCTGGCCTGGGGGGCGCTCGGCCATGCCTCGGCCGCGGAACCGCAAGCGCCGCACTTCGACCAGCCTCAGACCCTGGTGCAGCTCACCGACCTCGCGCTCAAGAACAACCCGTCGACCCGCATCGCCTGGGCCCAGATCCGCAACAGCGAGGCGGGGTTGGAGCTGGCGCGCGCGGGCTACTGGCCGCAGCTGCAACTGGACTATGGAATCGATCGCGCCAAGCAGACCACCGTCGGCGGGACCGCCACGTCGACGACCACCAGCTACGGCCCAAGCCTCTCCCTCACTTGGCTGTTGTGGGACTTCGGCACGCGTTCCGGCAAGGCGGACGCTGCCAAGTTCGCCCTCACCGCCTCCCGTCTCGACGGCAACCAGACCATGCAGGACCTGATCCTCACGGTGGAGCAGGATTACTACCAGGTACTCGGCCTGCAAGCCCTGCAGGACGCCGACACCCAGAGCGTGCAGGATGCCAGCGCCAACCTCGACGCCGCCAACCAGCGGCGCAACGCCGGCCTCGCCACCCTGGGTGACGTTTATCAGGCGGAAGCGGCGCTGGCCACGACGCAGTTGGCGCTGCAGACCGCCGCCGGCCAGCTCGCCACGGCGCGCGGCACGCTGGCGGTGGCCGTGGGATACGACGCCGACACGGACCTGCCGGTGGCCACCCTGGAGAAACAGGTTTCCGCGAAGATGCCCGAGGAAAACGTGCATGCGCTGCTGCAGAAGGCGCAGGACGCGCGGCCCGAATTGCTGGCCGCCAAGGCCCAAGAACAGGCGGCGGTGGCCACCCTGGAGTCCACCGAGGGTGAGGGCTGGCCGAGCCTGACGCTGGGCGGCGGCGCCAGCCGCACCACCAGCCGGCTCTCGGGCGGCGACGTCACCAATCGCGACTGGAACGCCGGCCTCACCCTGAGCTTCCCGCTGTTCACCGGCTTCGCCAACCAGGCGGCCAACCGCCAGGCTCAGGCGCAGGTGGACATCTCCCAAGCGACGACCGATCAACTCGTCCAAGCGGTCCAGCTTGAGGTGTGGCAGGCCTATCAGAACATGCATACGGCGGTCTCGAGCCTGGATACCGCCGCCGCCGGTCTGAAGAGCGCCCAGCAGGCGGCGGACGTGACCAACGCGCGCTACAAGAACGGCCTGGACAGTATCCTCGACGTGCTCTCCGCGCAGGCAACGCTGGCCAGCGCGCGGGTGCAGGACGTGCAGGCGCGCCTGAATTGGTTCGCCGCCCAGACCGCGATGGGACACGCGGTGGGCGGTCTCGACGCACCCAAAGATTCAACGGAGTTGCCGTGAACGTAAAGCGCAGGGCCCTCTGGATCATCGGCAGCGCCTTAGTGGTGCTGGTGCTGCTGGTGACGCTGCGCGTGATCGGCAACGTCCGGGCCAGCCGCCACCATGAGGACCCGGGGACGCTCACGGTAGCCATGGCGCAGGTGCAGGTGAAGCCCATGCCGGTGACGCTCTCCGCCGTGGGCCAGGTGATGCCGCTGCACAGCGTGCAGATCCGCCCTCAGGTCTCGGGCATGCTGAAACAGGTGTTCTTCACCGAGGGTCAGTACGTGGAAGCGGGTGCGCCGCTGTTCCAGATCGATCCCGCGCCCTTCGAGGCGGCGCTGGCCTCCGCCAAGGCCGCCGCGGAGAACGCCCAGGCCAACGCCGACCGCCTGGCGCCGCTCGGCAAGCAGGATTACGCCACCCAGCAGGAAGTGGATGACGCCAAGGCCGCCGCCGACCAAGCTCAGGCGACCCTGCGCCAGGCGGAAATCAATCTCTCATACGCCGCCATCAAGGCGCCCATCGCGGGGCGCACCGGCAGCCTCTCGGTGAAATCGGGCAATATCGTGGCCCCGACGGACGCCAGCCCGCTGGTGGTCATCAACCAGATGCAGCCCATCCAGGTGCAGTTCAACCTGGCGCAGCAATTCCTGCCCGAGATCCGCGACTACCAGGCGAAGCACGGTATCAAGGTCATCATCACCCGCGAGGACGGCAGCGGCGATCTGGATGAGGGCGCGCTGGTGTTCATCGACAACGCCATCAACTCCAGCACCGGCACTGTGATGCTCAAGGCGAGCCTGCCCAACCACCAGGAACAGCTTTGGCCTGGGCAGTACGTGGGCGTCACCGTACAGCTCGCAGTGCAGGCGAACGCCGTGGTGGTGCCCCAGAGCGCGGTGCTCACGGGCGAGGAAGGCAATTACGTGTACGTGGTGCTGGACAGCAAGGCCGAGCAACGCGACATCAAGGTGGACCGGCAAATCGGCGACCTGGCGGTGATCTCCAACGGCCTCAAGGGGGGTGAGGAGATCGTCACCCTGGTGCCGCGCACCCTGCGCGCCGGCATGAGCGTCGTCGCCGGGCCGGATACGGGCACCCCCGCCCCGGTGGTATCGCTGCCGGTTTCGCAATGAACCTCTCGGCACCCTTCATCCACCGCCCGGTCATGACCACCGTGGTCATGGCGGCGCTGCTGGTGTTCGGCCTGTTCGCCTACACCGCGCTGCCGGTGAGCGAACTGCCGAGCGTGGACTTCCCCACCATCAACGTGAACGCCAACCTGCCAGGAGCCAACCCGGAGAACATGGCAGCCTCGGTGGCGACGCCGTTGGAGCGCCAGTTCAGCACCATCGCCGGCGTCACGTCCATGAACTCGGTGAGCACCACCGGCAACACCAACATCACGCTGCAATTCGACCTGTCGCGCAACATCGACGCCGCCGCCCAGGACGTGCAGACGGCCATCTCCCAGAGCATCCGCCAGCTTCCTGTGAACATGCCGACGCCTCCCACGCTGCGCAAGGTGAACCCGGCGGACTACGGCATCATCTACCTGGCGCTCACCAGCAAGAGCATCCCGCTCACCAAGCTCGACGAATATGCCGAGACCCGCGTCGGCGAGGAACTCTCGCAGATCAACGGCGTGGCCCAAGTGCTGGTGTTCGGCTCCTACCGGTACGCCACGCGCGTCTACCTCAACCCCTACGCCCTCTCGGCCCGCGGTCTGTCGCTGGACACCGTAGCCAGCGCGATCCAGAGCAACAACACCAACCTGCCCTCCGGCACGCTCTACGGCAGCGCCCACACCTACACGGTGCAGAGCAACGGCCAGCTCATGAACGCCGAGGCCTACAACCACATGATCGTGGCCTACCAGAACGGCGCCGCGGTGCATCTCTCAGACATCGGCTATGCCCGGGACGGTATCCAGGAGGACAAGCAGCTCACCACCTATTCCAACGCAGACGACGACCATGGCGCCCTGCGGCCGGCGGTGGTGCTGGCGGTGAAGCGCCAGCCGGGCGCCAACACGGTCGAAGTCACCAATGAGGTCAAGGCCCTGCTGCCCGAACTCATCCGCCAGGCGCCGGGCGACACTGTGATCCACGTGCTTTACAACCGCGCTGACTTCATCCAGGGCTCCATCCACGACGTGCGCAACACCCTGCTGATCGCGATCATGCTGGTGGTGGGCGTGATCTTCATGTTCCTGCGCAACCTGCGCGCCACCCTCATCAGTGCCCTGGCCCTGCCCACCTCCATCATCGGCACCTTCGCCATGATGCGGCTGGCGGGCTTCAGCCTGGACAACCTCTCGCTCATGGCGCTGACCCTGGCGGTGGGCTTCGTGGTGGACGACGCCATCGTGGTGCTGGAGAACATCGTCCGCTACCGCGAGATGGGTGAGCCCAGCATGCGCGCGGCGTTGCTCGGCAGCCGCGAGATCGGTTTCACGGTGGTATCCATGACCCTGTCCCTGGTGGCGGTATTCATCCCCATCCTGTTCATGGGCAGCATCGTGGGACGCCTGTTCAGCGAGTTCGCCATGACGGTAGGCATCGCCATCCTGATCTCGGGCCTGGTCTCACTGACGCTCACGCCCATGCTCTGCAGCCGCTTCATCACCGACAGCGAGCGCCACGGCAAGCTTTACACCACGCTGGAGAAAGGCTTCGACCGCACCCGCGGCGCCTACAAGGTCGGCCTCACCTGGTCCGTGGACCACTGGCGCAGCATGCTGTGGGTGGGCGCCGGCCTCCTCGTCGCCACCTTCCTACTGTTCGCACTGGTGCCCAAGGGTTTCATCCCCAGCGAGGACACGGGACAGGTGCTGGGCAACACCCAGGCGCCGGAGGGCATCACCTTCGATGAGTTGAACGGCCTGCAGCAGCGCATCGCCGGGATCGTGCAGAAGAACCCGGGCATCCAGGCCATGATGTCCAGCGCCGGCCAGGGCTTCGGCGGGGCCCAGGGCACCAACATCGGCCGCCTGTTCATCGGCTTGAAGCCCATCCACGACCGCGAGAAAGCCGACAAGATCCTGGAGGAACTGCGCGACGCGGTGGCGCCGGTGCATGACATGCAGGTGTACTTCCAGAACCCGCCGGCGGTGAACGTCGGCTCCATCGGCAGCAATGCCGAGTACCAGTACGTGCTGCAGGGCCCCGACATCGACAGCCTCTATAAGGCGGCGCCGCAGTTCGAGAAGGCGCTGGACCAGGTGCCGGGCATCGAGGACGTGAGCAGCGACCTGCAGCTCGACAACCCGGAAATCAACGTCTCCATCAACCGCGAGGCGTCCTCCACCCTGGGGGTCACACCCCAGCAAATCCAATCGGTGCTGTACAACGCCTACGGCGGGCAGCAGGTGAGCACCATCTACGGCGCCACCAATGAATACTGGGTGATGCTGCAACTCGCGCCCGAGTACCAGCAGGACATCAGCGCGCTCAACGCCCTCTACGTGCGCGGCGGCGGCAACAGCCTGGTGCCGCTCAGGGCCGTGGCCGACATCGCACCGGACGTGGGGCCGCTGCAGGTAAGCCACTACGCGCAGTTGCCGTCCATCACCCTGTCCTTCAACCTGGCACCGGACATCTCCCTTGGCACCGTCACCTCGCGCATCGAGGATCTGAGCAAGCGCGTCCTGCCCTCCGACATCACCGGCGGCTTCGCCGGCAACGCCCAGACCTTCAAGCAGTCCATGGTGGACCTGCCCATCCTGCTGCTCATCACCATCCTGGTCATCTACATGGTGCTCGCCATCCTCTACGAGCACTTCATCCACCCCATCACCATCCTCACGGCCCTGCCGCTGGCGATGGTGGGGGCGCTCTTGTCGCTGATCCTGTTCGGCGAGGAGCTCAACATCTTCAGCTTCGTGGGCCTCATCATGCTGGTGGGACTGGTCAAGAAGAACGGCATCATCATGGTGGACTTCGCGCTGCAGATGCGGCGCGAACGCGGGCTCTCGCCCCGGGACGCGATTATTGAGGCCTGTCTCGTGCGTTTCAGGCCCATCATGATGACCACGCTCGCGGCCATCCTGGGCACCCTGCCCATCGCGCTTGGCTTAGGGCTCGGCGCCGAGGCGCGCCGGCCGTTGGGTATCGCCACCGTGGGCGGCTTGGTCTTCTCCCAGATGCTCACACTCTTCGTGACGCCAGCCTTCTACGTGGCCATGGAACACCTCTCGACCAAGCTCGGCCGGGAGTCCGAGGAACAGCAAGCGGCACAATCGGCACCTGTCACTAACAAGTGACCTCGGCGTTGCAGGAAAGGTCATGCACAAGCAAAACAACGTCGAGATCAGCAAGAACTTAGAAGGCTATGCGGCCAGGCCCAAAGGCGAAGGGGCTCATCCCGGTGTCGTAGTCATAATGGAAATCTACGGAATAACCGGCCACATCCAAGGTGTATGCAAGCGACTGGCCGACGCGGGCTTTACCGCCCTAGCACCGGATATCTTCCACGGGCAACTCATCCCTTACAGCGACCCGCAAGCCGCGACGGCCAAGGTTCCCACCCTCCAGGACGAAAAAATGCTGTCGGAGGTGGCGGCGAGCCTCGATTGGCTCGATGCACACGGAACCCAAGGCAAGAACGGCATCATCGGCCTGTGCATGGGCGGACGTCTCGCGTTCCTGGCCAACTGCCGCCTCCCGGAGCGCCTCAAGGCGACGGTCGCCTTCTACGGAGGTTCCATCGCGCCAGGCGTCGAAGGCAAAGACAAGTTCGGCCGCACCCCGCCCATCAGCGAGGCGGCGAAGATGCAGAATCCAATCTTTCTCGGCTACGGCGCAGACGACCAAGGCATCACGCCGGACGAACACGCCCGCATCGCCAGCGCTCTTTCGGCGGCGAAGAAACGCTACACCCTGGCGGTCTATCCGGCTGCGGCTCATGCCTTCCTCTGCGAGGAGCGGGCGAACTATGTGCCCGCAGCCGCCGCGCTCGCCTGGCCGGAGGCAATTGCTTTTCTCAAGAATAATCTCAGCTGATCCGATGTTGAACGCTAGATAAAAGTAACTTGCCCCTACCCCTAATGCAGAGGCTCATGAAAAAATAAATACGTATTATTTTTTGGAAAGTATTTAAGAATCCCGGGGTTATTATCCCCAGCTTCTTATCGGTCACCACTTCGCGGGCCCTCTTCGCAGGGTCTGATCGGCACCCCTCCTCCCCACGGGTGCTAGGGCTTTCCGCCCGGACAAAACGGCGGAATCAATCCCGACCCCCGAAAAACTAATTCCCTCATTTTGCCCTGGCGGCGGCGTCGCGACGACAAGCAAGACGTCTCCGCCTCCGCGACGCGGACACGTGTGCCGGGGGCGTGCCCTCGGGGGAGTAAGTCCCGTCAGACACCGGCACCGACGCGGTCGTAAACCGCCTGGGCGAGCGCCATCTCACGCTTCGCCCGCCAACCTCGCTCCCAGAGGTAGAAGGCGAGCTGGGGACCGATGAGCCCCACGATGGCGGCGAAGGCAGCAAATCCGCCGGAATGCGCCACCCAGTAGCCGAGGGCTCCCAGGCCGAACGCGAGCGGCAAACCGATGAAGATGCTCCACGAGACGTAGACGAATGCCCGGAGCCTCGCGAATATCGAAGGCCAGAACGGGATGAGGAGCTCACTCAGCGCGCCGGCGTTGATTTCATCCTCGCTCGTTGTGTGGTTGCGGATGAAGACGACGCTGCCTCCTTTCTCCCCCGCCCGCCCGACCCACGCGACGGTGAGCGTGTGGCCGTCCAAGAAGGCCTTGTACATCCCCGAACTGCGAAAACGCTCTTCCCTTCCGCCTTCCGCGAGGAAGAACTCGCAGTACTCGACGTGGGTGGTCGAGATGTTGACACTCCCCCCGCCACCTCCCGTGCCCTGATAGGTACCGCCGAGCGAGCTCCCGCTCCCCGACACCGTCGACTCCGTCCAGCGGCGGACACCCCTGGCGGTCCCCGTGAAACTCGACATCCAGTAGCAGTTGTTGCCAATCGTGATCTCGTTACTCATTTGGGTCAGGCCCTCGCAATTGGTGGCGGCGCCCTGGCCCTCGATGTCCCACGGCGCCGCCTGTTCGTTAGTACCCGGTCACCGCATGGCGCAATAGGACACCCTTCTTGCTGAAAAGCAGCGTCACCGAATGCTTGGTGCGCTGGAGGGCACCAAGGGTCGATTCCATGGTCTGCAGGTAGTTGCTGGATTCCTCCTTGTAGTCCCACTCGGTCTCGCCGTTGTCGCGGAGCACAGTGTTGCCCGGTTCCCCCAAGAGCGCGCGGGCCTGGTCATCGGTCGTGGACCCGTCCACGAGCTTCTGCGTTAAGGTCAGCCTATCGACCTTGTCGAGCCCCTGGTCACCGAAGACGGTAGTGCAGGCGGCGAGGCTTAAGGCCGCACCTACTAGAACGATTCTCATTGCCTTCAACATGAAATCCTCCTGATACACGTGACAGATATCCCCTCCCGGCGCATCGGCCAGCGGGGCAGTTGCAGTTGCAATTTACTGAAGATGGTGATTCGACCGGCGGCACGAGCGTCCCCCTCTCCTCCCCCTCTGGGGCACCGCGCCTGCATAGGGCGCGGGCTTCCCAGTGGACGTGCCTCCTTGTCCATCCCTCCAAAATGCACACTATAGATTGTAGCCCTTTAGGGGTCCGACTGGCTACATGGGGGTCATGGCACCCCCCACTCCTTTTCCCGGCTTGGCCTCCGCACTGCGTGCGGCCCGCAAGGCGCGCGGACTGACGCAAGAGGACTTCTCGGGAGTCTCGAGCCGCACCTATATGAGCAGCCTCGAGCGAGGTTTGAAGAGCCCGACCTTCGAGAAGCTCACGGCACTCTCGGAAGCCCTCGGGATCCATCCCTTGACCCTCCTGACGCTCGCCTTCATGCAGGGTAAGCACGGGGAGTCCTTGCGAGCGCTGCAGGCCCGGGTGCAGCGCGAGCTCGACTCCCTGCAGAAGTCCTAAATTCAGGTTCACCGCCCCCTCCTCACTCGACGTATTCTCGCCGCCTCGCGCAGCATCGCCCGCGTAGCTTCGGGCCCCTCGCTTCCGAGGATCCAAATAAGGCGCACGAGGAAGCGCTCCGCGATCTTCGTCTGTTCGCGGGCCGCTTGGGCCGGATGGCGCGCGGTTCGCTTGCGACTGGCCATCAGCGCGTGACTCCTGGCGCCTCGGGCACCCCGCGAGTCAAGTAACAAAATGCGAACCTATCCATCGGATCCTCTCCCGAATTTCAGTCGGTCACTCCAGGGATACCACGGGTTTTTTGAAACCCAAGCCCGTTTTCCCTTAAATCCACGTCCTGCAGAAAATATTTTTGAGCGTCCGGTCCGGACGGCCGCGATTGGTCTGGGTGTCGAGGAAGGGACTGGATTTGCCGGGCAAGGTGCACCGCGGCGTTCTGCTGGCTGCAGGGGCGTTCAAGAGGTGGGCTGTCTCTTGCTGCGTGCCGGGCCAAGACGCCTTGTGGAGGTGCTGGAAACTGGGGACGCACGCCGACATTGCGCCATCACATGCCACCCCGCCTCGAGGCCTACAATGAGCAGGGCGAGGACGACATCGCGTTCGATGACCGCTTTCGCGAGCATCTCACCCAAAAGCTTCGGCAAAAGGTGCCGCGCGAAGAGGTGCGCGGCCTTGAGACCCTTAAGGCCCCGCATGCGGGCCTCGTTTGCGCTTTCTGCTTTGCTTGAAGGCTGGCCAGGACACGATGAGGGTGAGGAGGGCCGCACCCAAGATCAGCGTGATGGTACTTACTAGGATCCAGTCCACGTTTCGCTCCGGTGCCCGACCGAAATGGGGGCCCTACTCCTCTTCTACACCCCATTCCGAGATATCCAAGCACTTCCCAGTCTCACTGGGACGGACGCGATTCCCGTCTCACCCGGACGGGATTGGGCTTGGATATTCGAAATTGTCAAATAGGGTGATCCTAGAGGTGGCTCTTCCACCGGATAGGAACCATGACCAAGCAATGCAAATCACTGTCGACGGAGTACGCCTGCACCGTCACGGACACGACGCGCAACCTCTATCAGAGGGCCTTGAACAAGTTCTGGGCCTGGGCCTTGAGTACGGGCACTCTCAAACGCGTCCGTTACCCCATCCCCGCACCCGTGCTCATGACATACGTGAAGGCGAAGCTCGACGGCCTCCCGAAGACGGCCGTCGACTAGATGAAGACCTACGGCGTCGAAGTGACAGGCCGGCCCTTGCGGGTCGCAAGCTTAAGGCGCCACCCCGGGGCAGTCTCGGTCGAACACGCGCTCCGGAACCTGCCGAATCCCTCCCGCGAGTACGGCATCAGCTTATTGCTTAGGCGTGCGTCGAAGCTCGAGCGGCGCACCGCGGACCACCGGCACCGACCCATCACCAGCGACATCCTGAAGGACCTCCTCGCCGCCTGTGGCAAGGACCTACGTGGGAAACGCGACCGGGCGGCGCTCTTGGTCGGCTTTGGCGCCGGCGGGCGCCGACGGAGGGAGCTCGCGCGCCTCATGGTCGAGGATCTGGAACCCGTCGTGGGCGGTTACTTGGCGACCTTGGGCCACTACAAGACCAAGCGCTTCACCCGCGAGGGACTGACGTTCCCGATCTTGGGGTCAGCCGTGAAGGCGCTCAATGCCTGGCTCCAGGCTTCCGGGATCAAATCAGAATTGGTATTCCAAGGGGTACATCGGAGTGGTCGCCTGTCGCACACGACTGGCGAGCGCACCATCAACCGGATCGTGAAGAGGCTGGCCGAGAAGGCCGGATATCCCCCCGAGCAATTCGGCGCTCACTCCCTAAGAAGCAGGTTCATGACCCAAGCTGCGCGCGAGGGATTGCTCACCCGGAGGCCATGGCCGTCTCGGGCCACCGTTCCTTGCTGGTCGCGTACTGCTACTACCGCGCAGGCACAGTCCTCGATAATCGGGCGGCCCGATTGACGGTTATCCGATGAGTCGATGCGGGACGTCCTAGCCCAGGGCTCGGCTGCAAATATCTTTTCACCCATCACCGCAGGGCCCCTGATTTCCTGGGTTATTGTTTGATTTTATCTTTTCAAGTATCTTTTCATCATGGCACGCGAACCTGACGACCTATTGACCCTCCTACGCCGCTCCGGCCCCATGGCGGGTGGCGACCTGACCCGCGCGCTCGGCATTAGCCCCGCGACCCTGTCCAGGACGTATGCACGACACCAAGACCAGGTCTGCCGCATGGGAAAGACCCGGGGTGTGCGGTACGCCGTGCGTCGGCGGGTCCGCGGTCTGACCGCACCCATCCCTGTCTATATCATTGATGCCAAGGGGAAGGCCCAGCCGGTCGGTGAGCTGGACCCGCTCGCCAACGGACAACACTGGTTCGAGCCGGCGAGGGCCAATCAGGGTCTCGGGATCCTGTACGGGGGTCTACCCCCGTACTGCGTGGACATGGCTCCCCAAGGATTCCTGGGCAGAGGGTTTGCAGCCCAGCATCCTGAGCTCGAGCTGCCAGAACGGCTGAACGACTGGACCGACGACCATCGCCTGATCGCCATCGCGAGGCATGGCGACGACTGCGTCGGAAACATCATCGTCGGCCGGGAGTCCATGGACGCGCTGCTGGCACGCCAACCCCCCGCAGGCAAGCCTTCTTACTTGAGCCTCGCCGCAGCCGCGGCGGCGGATACCGCCGGTTCCTCTGCCGGTGGCAAGCAGCCGAAATTCGCCGCCTACAACGGACAGCACCACGTCATCGTGAAGTTCAGCCCTGGCGATGGTTCGGCGGCAGATGAACGCTGGCGGGATCTCCTCATCTGTGAGGCGGTCGCCACCAAGTATGTCGGGTCAGGCACCGGCCTTAAGACGGAAAGCCGGTGGTGGGATGAAGGCAATCGCAGATTCCTAGAATCGGTGCGCTTCGACCGCGTAGGTGCGCGCGGAAGACACGGCGTACTGTCGCTGGCTGCGGTGGCCGACGAGCGGCTCGGAACCCGCGACAACTGGGTAGAAGCCTCACGCCGGCTGCTGTACGAGCGCATGATTGACCCGGACACGGCTGGACGGATTCTCTGGCTGGAGGCGTTCGGTCGCCTCATCGGAAACAACGACCGACATTTCGGGAACATCACCTTCTACTGTGATGAAACCACACCTGCGCCGTCACTCGAACTCGCGCCGGCATACGACATGCTGCCGATGCGCTACGCACCCAATGCTGCTGGCGTGCCACCCCTGACCCCGGAAATACCGCAGCAAGCCGCGGATCTGCTGGAAGTCTGGACGATGGCGGCGCGCGCGGCGCGGGATTTCTGGAACGACATTGAAGCGACTCCCGAAGTCAGTCGGGCGTTTCGTACGTTCGCTGGGACCATCGTTCAGGCGCTCAACCCTATAGCCCATTGACTACATGGACAGAGGCCCCTCCCCCTCTCGAATTCCATGAAGGGACTGGCCGGTCCGCACCTTTATCGCGGCCCCCACGGCGCTGGCGCACCCTTTAAGACCGCCATGTAGCCCTTCTTCAGAGTGTCGCCCGTGCAGGACAGGGGCTCATTTCAGGCTCCGCCACCCAGTCTCGACCCGGGTACGCATCGCCTGCCCCGACCACAACCGCTTCCCTTCTATCGTCACCGGCCGCCGGTTGAGGTGCCCGGACACTGCGGCGGGAGCGAGGCTCGGCACGTCTTCCGCCCGCGGTGGTTCCCTCGCTCAAGGCTTCATCTGGTCAGGCACTGCCATCGCAGTGGCGGCAGGCTCCGGCGGCAGGACGAGCTTGGCCGCGTCGGGCTTTTCAAAGGCGTTCGCCGCTTCGAGCTGCCTCAATGAAGCGTCGTAATCGTCGAAGCTAAGCCGGCGGCTGAAATCCTGCGTGCGGACAACCATCCGCAGGTAGGCCGCATCGTCCCGATTGCGCGTGATGGCACGCATACCAGACAGGTAATCGTCCCGATAGACAATCGGCACGATGATCCGGGCCAGTCCTGCCGCCGACAGCTCGGCATTCATGAACAACCTGGCGAGACGGCCGTTCCCGTCAACGAAAGGATGGACCTCGGTGACGAGGAACATCATATAGGCGGCGCGCGCAAAGGGATCGGCCAGGGATGCCAGTCGCTGGAAGCCCTGCGCCAGCGTGCCGCGCACCTGGTCTGGCATGACAAAGCGGGTATTACCCGCCACGTTCGCCTCTTCCTTGAACGCGCCCGGCTTGTTTTCGGGTCGCTGCTTCATCAGGATCTCATGGCGCTGCTTCAAGAGGCTCATGAAATCATCGACGTCCGTTGAGAGACGGTCCCGCATTTTCCTGTCGATGATGATCTGATAGGTCCCGATGATGTCGTGCGCATCGACGGGCCGCGATTTCGGCTGTATCCCGTCAAGGACGAACGCCTTGGCTTCCGCGACTTCGAACTCCGTGCCCTCGATGAAATTCGAGAAATACGCCTCGAAGAACGCGCCGTTGATGACAGCTGACGGTGACGAGAGCGTGTCGGGATGCCGTGGCCAGGCGTTCGCGCGCAGGTAGGTGGCGAGGCGATCAAATGCCTCGACGCGGTCGGCGTCATAAGGGGGCTTGCTGCCGCGCGCGCGCGCGGCCAGCGTCACGAGCTTCGCCTTCTGCGTACCGAGCATGGCCCCGATGAGCTTGTACAGGCGCTGGTTTTCCGCATCCCATCCCAGTCGCGCGGCGATGCCGGCGGCAGCATCGCGCAGCTCGTTTAACCACGCTTCCCCGCGCGTGTCCATGGTTCGTATCAGGCGAGCCTCAATGTCCTCTTGCGTGACCGTCTTGGCCGGCATGCCCTTGCGTGCGCGGCTCACCTGCATGTTCTCCAGGAACATGCGCGCTTCGGACGACATCCAAACCTCGTGGGGAAACGGCACGTCCTCGGTCTGCGCCAGCGGTCCTTTGAGCAGGTGGACGGTGATGCCCGTCGTCAGCACGATGTTGCGGCCGTACTTGTAGGTGGCGAAAATATGCCCATTCTCGACACCCCCGCCCTTGAAGGCGGTGCGATGGCTGAGCACACAGCCGGGATAGAGGGTGCCCAGAACCTCATATATGTTCCGGCGGACAACCTCCGCGAGCGACTCGGTCAGGTTGCCGGTATAGAGGCCTGGCACAATCCTCCTGGCCTGGCCGCGGGCTACCGCGCGGCTCGCCTCCTGTGCGAGAGCCTCGTTTGAGGCCGGTACGACCCAAATCTCCGGATAGGCTTTGTCAGGTTTTGTAGGCATAGCCGGTCCCGGCGTATGAATTTGTCAGACATTGTATTAATAAATATAGTTATTGTCAAACTTTGTATATTTATGTGCCTGATACTGCCTGCGGCGGCGGGCTGCACGCCGTCAGATCTCCCGTGCTCTCACGCAGTGGGTGGCCACCCAACACCCTTCGAGAAAGTCCCTTTCCAGGACGCCCCACCGCAAGTTATGGCTGCACCGTCAGCAGTTATCGGTCACCATAAGAGGACGCGGGGCGGACGCTCGTCCGCCCCGCGCAGCGTCTAGTGTGTAGACGACTGGAGTAAGGAGGGAACATAGACGGCCGTGATGCCGAGCCTATGATGCCCTAAGGATTCAGTCGTCCTGCCCCCAGCCGATTCGACCTCGTGCGGCTGCAAGGGCCTAGCTGGGACGCGGCCTCCGTGGCGTCGGGCGAGCTCCAGCCGGAATATCCTCTGGGCGAAACTGTGCCGCAGCGAATGCGGCGTCACATCCATACCCCTGCGTGTGAAGCCGATCTTGCGCGCCACCGTGTAGATGCGGCGCCGAAACTTCTCCTCCCGCATGCCATCCGGGATGAGTCCCCCGGAGCAGTCCGACGCATAGCGGTTCGCGAGATGCACGGCGAGCTGCAGGTCGCGGGAGAGCGGCACTTTGAAGGAACGCTTCTTGCCGTTTTTCCCGCCGCGTCGCACCCAGATCCAGGCCTCGCCGCCTTGCTCGACGTAGTCGATGCGACCACGCCATTTCGTGCTCTCCTCGACGCGGAAACCCAGGAGCCAGCAGAGCAAGAATACGATCGCCACGCGCTGCTCGACCGCCTCCGCTTTCCGGTAGATTTCCCAGAAATCGACGCCGCTGCCCTCGAGGCTCTTGTCGCGGCCGTCGTAGAACACGCGCGGCCCTCGCTCCATGTACCGCAGCACCTCGCTATTCGAGGGCACGATCTTAAGCGCATCGAGCCTGACGAAGGCGAGCAATGCCCGCAGATACACCAGCATGTTGATGAGGGTGCCCGAGTCCATCCGACGGCCGGTCCCGGGACCCGTACCCTGCCGCCGCCACACGTCGATGACGTACCAGATGTGCTCACGGCGGATGTCCCGGAGTGACAGCCCTTTGAAGCCCTTCTTCAGGATCTTCGCCACCCGGTGCCACAGCTGCCTTCGGCGGTGCGCCGTGTACTCGGACAGCTCGAGTCCGAGATGCCAGCGCCCATCAAGCGGGGAGCGCAGGGTACCGACGGCCTCAGCCACTATCGTAGTCTGGTTCACGATGTCGCCGAACATCGCCGGGAACGGGACGAGACTCAAGATCCGCCAAAACATGGATCCTTTTCCCGTCTTCAGCATGCGCGAGCGCCGTGTCTTTCTGTCTTTGCCTTTTTTGTCGCGATCTGAACCTTTGAACTTATCCATAGAAGTACTCCCCGTAAATATAAGGTGCAAGCAGGAGTGACAAGTACGACGTACGCCCACAGCATCCGGATGGAGGCGGCGCGTGCCGTCCCTGGACACACGCCGTGTTCCTCCGATGGCACCCTCTTCTCACATTCAAATAGTTGAATGCGATAAGCCGGGCCCAGGCCGGACGGTGCTTCACGTGCAGCTCCGGCCTCGGGCGGTACCCGACCGCCCTTCTGGATGCCATCCCCGACGACAGGCCGCGAGCACTGAGCGCCCAGACCTGTAGTCCCGCCGTCGTGAGGCGGCGAGCGGCATCGGGGCGTGGGTCACAGCGTGCGGGCCATCCCGCTCGCTGGACACACGTCTCTTGTCACGAACTTTTTGTTGGTTTCGCGGGTGGCCGGATGGGCCCGACCCGCGCCACTGGACGCCGTGGCGGCTTTTTTGACATGGCCGGCACGAGACCGGCTTACTGCTTGAGCTCCCTGCGGGTTTGATCCACTGGCCGGGGGGGCTTCCGGTTCAGCGGCGCACGCTTCGACGGTTGTTCGCCGCCTTTGCGTGCTTCAATTGCAGGGCTTCCGGGTGATTGACCCTAGCGGGTTGCTAGTCATATCAGGGGCGCATCGAGCCGCTTGCTCGCTCCACCCCTGAAGGTCACATGCCGGCCCTCGGCGCCAGACGGCGATTAGGGTCCTGCCTTCTCTCAACGAGGGACTTCAAATCCCTTCCATCACATGGTCAGGCTAACGGGGGCCGAGGCCGTCGTCAATGGTTTCCAGGGAATTTATGCCTAGTGTCTGTACAAGCGGCGGCCCGATATACTTGATCTCAAGCTAAGTGAAAAAAGGGAGCATATTCGGATGAAAAAGCCAACCTCGATCCGTGCCCCGGACCACGAGCGCACGCGTGCATCGACCAAAGCACTCAAGGCCTCCGGAGGGGCCCGCAAGAACTTCCGCTTCACTGCGAGTATGGTCCACGCACTGAAGGTCGCCAGTGGCCACTATCCAGATCTAGATCAAACTCAGATAGTCGCGCTCGCGCTCGACACTTTGAATGGCCGGCGTAAAGAAGTCCACCAGCATCGGGTGGACGACCCACGGCATATTAAGAACCTGCCGCGGCGCGCCGCGAGTGCGCCACACAAGTGTTAGATTAAGAAAGCCCGGCCGATCTTTTACAGCGAGGGCCCTTATTGGCATTTGCCCCTGATACGCAGCCGGGCGCGCGCCGTCGTCGCGCTCGGAGGTTAATTGAGAGGGAGCTTTTCTTGGCATTATCGCGTACTGGCCACCCAAGCCTTAATCCTGACCAGGACTCTTGTTTGCCACCCCTTTAGTGCATCGAAATCAGGTTGATCAACCGATAACCTCACTCGAAGTTTTTAGTGCCGTTTGACGCCATAAAAGTCTGCCGCGTCGCAGGACGACGCGGAACCCGGCAGGGATGCCGTTTCTCCAAATTAATTTCAGAAAAGTTCCGGCCGCGCTTTAGCTTGCGCGCCGTCTATAGCTTGCGATTAATGCAGATTCGCGTCAGGTGCTCGTGCAGCACCGCGCTGTCCTCGTCCAGGAGGTGGTAGGCGGGCTTGTTGTTGCGCAGCAGCATGACGCCGGTCTTCTCGTTGATCAGTAACACCTCGCCCACCTGTCCCTGGGGCGGGGCGATCTCCCAGCCCGGCACCGCCACCGCCGCCTGGACGTGGATGCGGTGGCTCAGGCCCTTCACCGACATGTCGGTCACGGCACGGGCGGTACGCTCGGCCAAGGCGAGGGTATCCAGGAGCGCGAAGCCGTCCTGGAATTCGATGGAACGGCCGTTGATGCGGCTGGTGTTGCCGAGCTTCCCGGGACGCCGCGCCACCAGCTTGATGGCGAATACGCCGAGCTTGCCCATGACCAGATGATCCACAGTGATCTCGCCCAGGGGTACGTCGTGGAACACCCGGTGACCCTGTATCGCCAAGCGGCCGAGGACCGCGCCCATGGCCGCCTGGGCCCGGGCCGTGTAGCGGCACTGCCGCCAGCGCAGGGACACGCGCACCAGGAACACCACCCAAGCCACGAACAGGGCGCAGGCCAGGCCGAACAGCACCCACATCCACATACCCTTAAGGCGCGCGGTGCCGTAAGTGATCAGAAACAGTTCCGCTGCCAGGGCGCCGCAGGCGGCCACCCCGAGCAACATGAGGTCGCGCTCGGCGAACCGGAGTTCGCGGCGTGCCATCTCCCCGGGGACAGTGGGCACCAGGTCGTTAAAAGCGCCCTTAAGGCGCAGATAGGGCGCGCCCCAAGCCAGGGGCCAGCAGAAAAGCCACGCCAGCGTGCCGGCGAATACGCCGGCGCTGAGCACGTTGATAACGCTCGCGAGAGTCATGATCGCGGCAGAAGACCCCAGATACCCGGCGCTGATTATGCAGCAGGGCCGCGCTCCGACGGGGATAGACGTAAAAATGTCAAATCGATTTATGGTCCAATCTTGCGCCTATTCAAAGAAGGCGGTGCCGATGGGAGGCGGGACAGCAATGATCAGGTAATCCAGGGGGTTTCCTGGTTTATTGTCGAAGCTCGATCGGGCCGCGCCGTCGACGGATCACTGGTCCTGGTAGATCTCCACCACTTCCTTGCCGCTCGTATCGATATAACCGCGGTACATGCCCTCGGTGTTGAAGGGCATGGCGATGTGGCCGTCGTGGTCCATGGCGATGGCACCGCCCGTATCCTTGCCACCCAAGGCGACCAGGTCGTGCATCACCAGCTGGTCCGCCGCCTGCCTCACCGTCAAGCCCTTGAGCAGCATCATGTCTGAAATGCTCTTGGCGAGGCTTAAGCGGATGAAGAATTCGCCAGTACCGGTGCCGGAGACGCCACAGCTCTGGTCATTGGCGTAGGTGCCGGCGCCGATGATGGGGGAATCCCCCACCCGGCCGTAATACTTGTTGGTGAGGCCCCCCGTCGAGGTGCCGGCCGCCAGGTTGCCGTGGCGGTCCAGGGCGACGGCGCCCACAGTGCCGAAACCGTGGGCCTTGGTGCCGGGATAGCCGTGCTGGGGCTGCTCCTGGGGCGCGCCGTTCTTCTTTTTCTCCTCCTCCAGGGCTTTCTGCAGCTCATCCCAGCGGCGCTGGGTGAAGAAATAGCTGGCGGGCATGAGCGTCATGCCCTGGGATTGGGCGAAGTCTTCGGCGCCGGAGCCTACCAGCAACACGTGGGGTGTCTTGTCCATAACGAGGCGCGCGAGATCGATGGGGTTCTTGATGTGCTCCACCGCCGCCACCGCACCGGCCTTCAGGTTGGAACCGTCCATGACGGCCGCGTCCATCTCGTTCTTGCCGTTGTGGGCGAACACCGAGCCCTTGCCGGCGTTGAACAGCGGGTCATCTTCCATCACGCGGATGGCGGCCTGCACCGCATCGAGGCTCGCCCCACCCTGCTTCAGCACCGCGTAGCCCGCGTCCAGGGCCTGCTTCAGCGCCGCCCGGTATCGGGCCTCCATTTGCGGCGTCAGGTCCTTGCGGGTGATGGTGCCGGCGCCACCGTGGATCACGATGGCGATGGGGTGGTTGTCGGCGGGTGCGGGGTCGGCGGCCATGCTAGCGAACGGCAGCAGAAGGATGCACAAGGATAGCAAGTAACGCATGAATGCCTCCGCGGCCGGCTTATTCGCCGGCAATCGTCATCTCGTTAATCAAGATTGATCCCGTCTGGATGCTGCCGCGCAGGTCCACGTCGCGGCCCACGGTGGCGATGCCGTGGAACATGTCCTTGAGATTGCCGGCCACGGTGATCTCTTCCACCGGATAAACCGGAACGCCGCCCTCCACCCAGAAGCCAGAGGCACCGCGGGAATAATCGCCGGTAACACCGTTCACTCCCTGCCCCAATAGTTCCGTCACCACGAGACCCGTACCCATCTCTTTCAGGAGGCCGGCGTAGTCGAGGGCGCCGGATTTCACCAGCAGGTTGCGCACGCCGCCTGCGTGGCCGGTGGTCTTGAGCTTGAGCTTGCGGGCTGAGTAGCTGTCTAGGAGATAGGTGGTGGCGACACCCTGGTCCACGATCTCCCGGTCACGAGTCGCGACGCCCTCGTTGTCAAAGGCGGCGCTGGCGAGCGCCCTCTTCAGCAGCGGCCGCTCCGAGAACTGCACGAAGTCTGGGAACACGTGCTGGCCTTCAGCGCCCAGGAGGAAGCTCGCGCGTCGGTACTGGGCGCCGCCACGCATGGCGCCGAGGAAGGAGCCCACCAAGCCGCGGGCCAACTCGGGAACGAACAGTACCGGCGACTTGCGAGTGGAAAGCCGCCGCGCGCCGAGGCGCGCCACGGTGCGCTCCGCTGCCTTCACGCCCACGGCCTCCGGGGTTTCCAGGTTCTTCATATCCCGGGCATAGGTGTACCAGTAGTCCCGCTGCATGCTCTCACCGGCCTTGCCGATGACCGAGCAGGTGATGCTGTGGCTGGTGCTCTCGTAGCCGCCGGTGAAGCCATGGCTGTTGGCATAGACCCGTAGGCCACGGTGGGTAGTGACGGTGGCGCCCTCGGAGTTCTCGATGCGCTTGTCGTAGGAGCGGGCCGCGTCCTCACAACGGCGGGCCATGTCGATGACTACCTCCGGCTCAGGGTCCCAGGGGTGGCTGAGATCAAGATTCGGCAGGTCCTTGGCCATGAGCTCCGCGTCGGCCAGGCCGGTGCAGTCGTCCTCGGCGGTGTAGCGGGCGATGCTGCAGGCGGCGCGCACGCTCTCGCGCACCGCCTCCGGAGACAGGTCCGCGGTGCTGGCGGTGCCCTTGCGCTTGCCGAAGTAAACCGTGATCCCGAGGCCCCGGTCCCGCTGGTATTCCAGGGTCTCCACATCGCCCAGGCGCACTGTGAGCGTCAGGCCCGACTCCACGCTGGCGCCCGCCTCCGCCTGGGTCGCGCCGAGCTCACGGGCCTCCCGCAGTACCTCGTGGACGCGCTCCTCGAGTCCGGCCTGCGTCACCCCCGGTGTATCATGGTCGCCATTTCCGTGCATGCTATCGGTCTTAGTCCGCTGAAAAGGCGCATTCTACCCGCATCCGCATGAACCACGAAGAAGAAGACAGTCTCCCGGAAGGTCCGAGCAAATCCCAGCGCAAGCGCGAGAGCCTGGAGTTGCAGGAGCTGGGCGCGGAATTGGTCAAGTTACCTCCCCATCAACTGGCGACGCTGGAGCTGCCGGAGAAGCTGGTGGACGCCATCGAGCTCGCCAGGCGCATCAACAGCCACGGCGCCAAGAAACGCCAGCGCCAGTACATCGGTGGCCTCTTGCGGGATCTGGACACAGCGCCGATCCGCGCTCTGCTGGAGCAGTTGCAGGGTGCCGACCGGGCCTCCAAAGCTCGCTTCCAGGAAAACGAACGCTGGCGCGACCGGCTCATCGCCGAGGGGGACGCGGCCCTGGCGGAGTTCCTCGCACGTCGCCCGGAGGCTGACCGCCAGCACTTGAGGCGCCTGGTGCGCGAGGCGGCGCAGGAGGCGGCCATCGGCAAGCCACCGCGCCATGCACGGGAACTGTTCCGCTACCTGCAAAGCCTGCCTTAAACCCGCACGCCGTCATTTATCTGCAAGGCGGACACGGGTAAAATACGTAGATGTCGACATCCAAAAAACCGCTGGTCGGCGTCATCATGGGGTCCAAATCCGATTGGGAGACCCTGGAACACGCGGCCAATACCCTCGACCTCCTCAACATCCCCTACGAGACCCGTGTGGTCTCGGCCCACCGCACTCCCGACCTGCTGTTCAAGTACGCCTCCAGCGCCGAGAAGCGCGGCATCGAGGTGATTATCGCTGGCGCCGGTGGTGCGGCGCATCTCCCGGGCATGACCGCCGCCAAGACCCATCTGCCGGTCCTGGGCGTGCCGGTGGAATCCAAGACCCTGGCGGGCATCGACTCGCTGCTCTCCATCGCCCAGATGCCCGCGGGCATCCCGGTCGGGACGCTGGCCATCGGCAAGGCGGGGGCCGTGAACGCGGCACTCTTGGCCGCCGCCATCCTGGCAAACTGCTCGGCGCCCATCCGGAAGCGCCTGGAAGCCTTCCGGCGCGAGCAGACCCGTAACGTGCTGAAGCAGCCGGACCCTTCCCGCAGATAAGCGGCTATGGCCATTGGCAACATCAAGACGATCGGGTGCGTCGGCGCCGGCCAATTAGGGCGGATGCTGGCGCTCGCGGGTTACCGGCTGGGCCTCAAGTTCATCTTCCTGGACAAGAGCAAGGACGCCCCCGGCGGCCAGATCGGCGACATCATCCTGGGAGAGTTCAGCGACCCGCAGAAGCTCGCCGAGCTGGGCTCCAAGGTGGATCTCGTCACCTATGACGTGGAGAACGTGCCGGTGGAGGCCCTGAACGGCATCCCCAAGGACAAGTTCCTGCCGCCGGTGAACGCGCTGGCCGCGGGCCAGGACCGGCTCTCGGAAAAGGAACTGTTCCAGACCCTCAAGATCCCCACGCCGAAGTTCCGCACCGTGGACTCCATGGCCGAACTGGAGGAAGCCATCCACAGCGTGGGATATCCGGCGGTGCTGAAGACCCGGCGCTTGGGCTACGACGGCCGCGGCCAGCGGGTGATCTACAGCCCTGCTGAACTCGGCGCCGCCTTCAATGCGCTCTCGGGCGTGCCGCTGATCCTGGAGGAATTCATCCACTTCGAGCGGGAAGTATCCTTGATCGGCGTGCGCAACCTCAAAGGCGATACCGCCTTCTATCCCCTGGCGGAGAACACCCACCGGGAGGGTATCCTGCGCTTGTCCATGGCGCCCTATCCCGACAAGAAGCTCCAGGCTCAGGCCCAGAAACACGTGAAAAAGGTGATGGAGCACTTCGATTACGCGGGCGTGCTGACCATCGAATTCTTCGTGAGAAAAGGCAAGCTCATCGCCAACGAGACGGCGCCCCGGGTGCACAACTCCGGCCACTGGACCATCGAAGGCGCCGTCACGGGCCAGTTCGAGAACCACATGCGGGCGATCTTGGGCCTGCCCTTGGGGGAAACTTGGCCCATCGGTTATTCCGCCATGGTGAACTTCATCGGCTCCATGCCGACCCGGGAAGAGGTGCTGCAGATCCCCGGGGCCCATTACCACGACTACGGCAAAGAACCCCGCCCCGGCCGGAAGCTGGGTCACGCGACTCTGGTGTGTCAGACGCGAAAGGACTTACTGAAGAGGCTGAAGAATTTTCCGGGACTGAATCCTTAGCCCGTACCGCCGACGGTAATTCCGTCTATTCTGAGAGTGGGCTGACCCACGCCCACGGGCACACTTTGACCTTCCTTGCCGCAAGTGCCGACACCCTCGTCCAGTTTGAGATCGTTGCCCACCATGCTGACTCGCGTGAGGACATCTGGGCCATTGCCAATCAGCGAGGCGCCGCGCACTGGGCGGGTCACCTTGCCGTCCTCGATCATATAGGCTTCGCTCGCCGAGAACACGAACTTGCCGTTGGTGATGTCCACCTGGCCGCCGCCGAAGTTCACAGCGTAGAGACCGGACTTCACGGAGCGGATGATTTCCTCCGGGTCGTGGGGGCCGGGGAGCATGTAGGTATTGGTCATGCGCGGCATGGGGAGATGCGCAAAAGACTCGCGCCGGCCGTTGCCGGTGGGGGCGACGCCCATGAGCCTGGCGTTGAGCTTGTCCTGCATGTAGCCCTTCAAGATGCCCTTTTCTATCAGCGTGGTGCACTGGGAGGGGGTGCCCTCGTCATCCACGTTCAGGGAGCCGCGCCGGTCCTTCAAGGTGCCGTCGTCCACCACGGTGCAGAGCTCGCTCGCCACTTTCTGGCCGGTGCGACCGGAGAAGGCCGAGGTACCCTTGCGGTTGAAGTCCCCCTCCAGGCCGTGGCCGATGGCCTCGTGCAGCAGGATGCCGGGCCAACCGGGCCCTAAGACCACGGTCATGGTGCCCGCAGGAGCCGGGGCGGCCTCGAGGTTCACCAGGCCCTGGCGCACCGCTTCCTGGGCGAGCCTCAGGGCGAAGTCCCCCTCCACGAACTTCTCGTAGCTGAAGCGGCCGCCGCCGCCAGCATAGCCCTGCTCGCGGCGTCCGTCTTGCTCCACGATGACGCTGACGTTGAAGCGCACCAGGGGACGCACGTCCGCGGCGAGGGTGCCGTCGCTCGCCGCCACCAGCACCGTGTCGTGCACCGCCGAGAGGCTCACCATCACCTGCTTGACGCGCGGGTCGATGCGCCGCGCGGCCGCGTCCACCTTCTCCAGCAACTTCACCTTGGCTTCATCCAGGAGCGTGGGCAGCGGGTCGAGGGGCGGATAGAGCCGCTGGGGCGCGTTGGGAGCCCAAGCCTTGAGGCCGTTCGTGCCACCGCTCTTGGCGATGGCCCGAGCCATGTCGGAGGCACGGGTGAGCGCGGGCAGCAGAATCTCGTCGGAATAGGCGAAGCCGGTCTTCTCCCCCGCCACGGCGCGCACGCCCACGCCCTGCTCGATACTGTGGTTGCCTTCCTTGACGATGCCATCCTCCAGCGCCCAGGTCTCGTGGCGGGAGAGCTGGAAATACAGGTCGGCGTTGTCCACCTGGTTGGCCAACAGCCGGTCCAGGAGGCCGGCGACGTTCTTCTCGTCCAGGCCGGTGGGGGACAGCAGCGCTTGTTCGGCGATCTTCAGGGCGTTTTGCATGGTGGAGACAAACGGGGGATTAATAAGGAAATGGGGCCGTTCCGGCCATTTTAAACCAGTCGTATGTGTTTAAGAGCGGGGAATTTCGCGCGTAACCGTACCTGCTGCTCCGGATCCAGGCTCGCGGTGACCACCCCCGGATCCGGAGTGCGGCGCTCCGCCAAGACCTCGCCCCAAGCGTCGGTCACGAGGCTGTGGCCCCAGGTGTCGCGGCCGTTGTCGTGGTGCCCGCCTTGTGCGGCGGCGATCATGAAGCTTAAGTTTTCCACCGCACGGGCACGGGTGAGGAGCGCCCAGTGGCGCTCGCCGGTCTTGTAGGTGAAGGCCGAGGGCACGGCGAAAAGCGTGGCGCCCTGTTTCAGGAGCGCCCGGAAGAGCTCCGGGAAACGCAGGTCGTAACAGACTGCGAGGCCCAGCTTGCCGAAGGGAGTCGGCACCACCACTGGCTTCGATCCCGCCTCGATGCGCGCCGATTCGTGATAGGTCTCCCCCACCCCCACTTCCACGTCGAAGAGGTGGATCTTGTCGTAATAGGCCACGCGCTTTCCGGAGGGGTTGTAGACGGGGCAGCGGGCGTAGACCCGGTCCTTGGAGGCCAGCACCGGCACGGTGCCGCCGACGATCCAGGCCTTCAGGTGCTGGGCCTTGTCCGCCAGGAAATCCTGGATCTGCCCGCTGCCATCCACTTCGCCGGCGGCCACCCGCTCGGCGTCGTTGCGCGCCATAAGGGCGAAATTCTCCGGCAGCACCAGGAGCTGCGCGCCCTGGGCGGCGGCCTTGGCCATGAGCTTACCCGCCTCACGCAGGTTGACGGTTACGTCGCTGCCGGAAGTCATCTGCAGGGCGGCGACGGAATGCATCACCAATTCACCAGCAGCGTCAGGCTGTCCTCGCCCTGCTCGGCGCTGACTCTCTTGTCGATATGATCGGAGGGCACGCCCAGGGACACCAGCCAGTCAGCCAGCTCGCCCGCCCAGAGGTTGCCCACGTCGCTGCCGGCTTGCACCAGCAAGATGCGCGCGCCCGGGTGGGCGATCCAGTCCTGCACCGCGGCGCGCAAGGGCGGTAACTGCACCAGCGCTTGGCCGCTGCGCGGCAGGGCCCATTGGTCGGCGCTGATGCGGTAGCTGTCGCTGCCGGCCCAGGCCGGAGCGCCAATCAAAAGCAACAGAACGAGTACGACGTACTTCATGTTCACGGCGTCTTGCTGGTAGCCGCCGGGGGCAGGCTCGCCATCTTGGTGATGGTGGGGTTGCTCCAGCTTCCGGTCAGGTGGTACTGAGTCTGGCCCGCCTTTGCGATGGGCTGCTTGAGGATCTGGGACAGCAGCAGCACCACGGCGCCGACGCCCACGCCTCCCGCCAGCGCGCCGATTACCGGCAGGGTGGAACCCACGTTGGGGTCCACCACCACCACCTGGTCGAAGGTCTGGTGCGCCAGGTCCACGTTGCCGACGATACCAATACGGGCCGCCGGCCCCTTCATCTGCATGTCCTTGGTGGCGGCGACGCCGTTCTCCAGGGTAAAGTCCCCTTCGATGCTGTCGTAACTGAATCCCTTGGCGAACACGTCGCTGAAGTTGAGCAGGAAGCGCCTAGGCAGCGCATTCAAGCTCAGCAAGCCGAACACGCGGCCCGCACCCGGTTGCACGTCCTTGAGTTGCCCATCCGCGAGCTTCATGCCGATGGTTCCCCCCAGGCTGCCGACGATGTCGCCGAAGGGGCTGCCGCGCCAGTTGAGGGAGGCGATGATGCTGCCCTTGTCACCGGTGATGCCGGTGTCGTAACCCAAGGCGCTCAGGGTCTTTTCCACATCCTTGCTGTCCACATTGGCATTGATGGCGGAGGACTGCTGGCCCGCGGGCGAGATCTTCCAGGTGCCGTCGCCGGTCAGACTGAAGCTCGGGGCCAACACCTGCAGGTTCTCCAGCGCCACGCCGTCCGGCTGGGGCACGAGGTTCAGGCTCACGTT
>Ga0126373_10000170_pt1 | contig 44373 bp, 45 predicted proteins | sample PanSoiMetPlot_11_FD_92545 | JGI IMG/M metagenome (GOLD analysis project Ga0126373, IMG submission 92545) | Tropical forest soil microbial communities from Panama - MetaG Plot_11 | ecosystem: Environmental > Terrestrial > Soil > Tropical forest > Bulk soil | place: Panama | collected 2016-02-17 | reverse complement strand
CTGGACAATGCCATATCCATGTTGCGGTCCCCATTGCAGCGTCTGAAGAATGAGCATGTCGAGTGTTCCCTGCAGCAGCTCAATCCGGTTTTTATACTGGTCTTTCTCGTTCATAGATTTAGACACTCTACTCGCCGTGGCAGTAGATTGTCTACTCCCGCATCATGGCGGCGCCTCAATTCAAAGCCATGCTTATACAACTCCTCAGGTGAGATCGGAATCCGGCCTGACATTTCGGTCGAAGCAGTCAGCTGTGTGGCCTGCTGACCCACGCGGTCGGCGCGGCGGCTGCGAGCCAGCAGGACAAACTTGCTATCTGCCCAGATTCCACATAATGCATACGAATCTTCAGGCGTTGAAAGATCTAATAGAAGAAGGACTCTAAACCTTTCGGCGTGTTTATAGCCTCTGCCGGCCCAGGCAGAGGACGAGTCCAGCGGATAGGTACTGATATGTCGGCTTGTGGGAAGTTTTCGACTGACATTCCATCAGTCATGAACGGCGCCGGACGCGCTTTTATTAACCGATATCAGTGTGCCAACAATGTGCGCGAAACCTAGATGGAAGTATCGCAACTAAACCGCCGCGATCTTTGCAGGCTCTCCAGCTTGGCTAGCCTGATCGGGAGCAGATAGCTTGTGAACCCGAGAATGAATGTTTCACTGGATAGCTCAGGATTTAGGATAAGGGGATATGGCGTATAAGGTATTTGTAAGCTACTCGACAAAAGACATTCCGAACGTGGATGCTTTGCGGCAGTTTCTTCAATTTCCAGAGGTCGAATGCTTTGTATCGGAATACACCGAGGCTCCGGGCGTACCCATTGCGACTGCCACAAAGGCCGCTATTTAAGGGTGCGACCTCTTCGTTCTGCTTTGGAGCAAGAACGCGATTGGATCGGAATGGGTAAGTTAGGAGATCGGCATCGCGCACGGAAACAACAAGCCGATTCTCCCGTTTGTGCAGGGCCTCACATTGCCCGGCTTCATCAAAAATCTTCGCTATGTCGCGGCCTTCCAGAACCCTCAGCAGGCGATGTACAGCTTGCGGGAAACAGTGCTTCGTAATTCCCTGGTCAAGCAAAACCAGCAGGCTGTGGGAGCGCTTGCATTCGGCGGTCTTCTTATCCTAGCGCTCGTCGGGATGAACAAAGGGTCGTAAATGCACTTTTCAGTCAGTCGTTACTTGACCCAGGTGGAAAAGTTGTTAAACCCATCGTTGACGTTCCAATCGTAAACCGGATACCAATTGCCAAGGTTGTAGCCCTTTCCTCGATATTCCTGGTTCACCTGAAAACGATATGACGCCCCGTTGTCCACCTTGTCATACTCTACCCACTTGCCCCCGTTCTTTTCCCAGAGCGTAGCAGTCTCTCCGGTCCCGGAAAACGTTACGCCGACGTATTCGAGCGGATTTGGGCCAGGCCATTTGGCCAGACCGTCCTTGCCCTTGATCGAATTTATGTGTACGCCAAACAGGTGATTGCCACGCTTGAAGCTCTTCAGGATTTCGTATCGGACCCACGGACGCGCATAGGTCTCCGAGCCGATTAGAACGCAGGTGTTACTGGTATTTTCTAGTCCGCCGTTGATGAGGCGCTTAAGCACCGCATCACCCTTCCTCTTCGCGTCCTCCCAAATCGAAGCATCATAAAATCCTGCCGCTTCCCGATCGGGCTTTGTTAACCAATGGTTTCTTACCACGTTGGCTCTGAAGTCGATCACATCCTTGTAGTGAAAGGTGAAGAATACGCGATTTGCCATTATTAGCTCGTCTGGGCCTATCTGCCCGCATCTTTTGCTGCCTGCTCGACCCAGTCCGGAAATTTCTCATGGTTCCAGCGATAGACCTTGCCGTATTTGCTGATCCATTTTGTGCCATGCTCGGTTTGGTTGGGCAAAAGGATGCCCAAAATACCCTTCCCGTCTTCGATACTTTTCTGGAGTTCGTACTGACACCATGGACGCGAGTAGGTCTGTGCCCCAATCAAAAAGCACGTCACGCTGGTGTTATTCAGGCCGTTGTCGATCAACCTTTGAAGAGCAGCCTTGCCCTTAGTCTTGGCCTCTTCCCATAGCGACTTATCATAAAAGCCAGTTTCGGAAGTAGGTTTGAACTGACCGGAATTGCGAACGATGTTCGCATTCATGATGTCTGCGTAATGGAAACTGAAAAACACTTTTCTTGCCATTCTGCAGAGTCCTCCACTCTATGCAAGACTTAAGGGTTATTCCCTGCAAGGTAGAGCAATGTTGTTCTTATGCTGGCAAATTTCTGGGTTCATTGGGCGCGATATTCAGCTGGCTATGAAACAATTTGGAAAAATCCACATTCTGTAAATCTGCCTCGGTTTTCACGCCTAAGCGCTGCGCCAACTGTCTTGCCGCACCACCGGGAGCCGGAACCGCCAGAATCTGCCCCTTGGGATGAAACTCCGTAAAGAGAGCGTATTCATCAAGGATGCCTTCCATTCCACCGATGAACACGGCCGCCACGAGGTCTTCGCGCGAGAGCATACTCTTTCGCATGCTAAGCAGGCTTTCTTGCCGGTTGTCGGGAACGGCTTCGATGTACTCAACATTTCCAAAGCGGCGGTTCTCTTCCGGAAAGACTTCAGCGAAAAATCTGCTCTGGTAGAGAACGACTGCCTTCGCGTAATTCACGCCAAGATCTTCACAGACTGCCCATACCATGGGTGTTATGGCGGGATGTCCACCCCAGACAAGTAACCTCCTGCCGAGGGTCGCAGTTACAAATTCGCGCACGGCGCTTTGAATGAGGAACGGATCGGCAGTCTCATAGTAGTTCCCTCTGCCGATGACGGGAACGCTCGCGGATAGAAAGACTGCGTTCATGGAACCTCCCAGCCGGCGAAGGCCCAGGCCGCCTCGCTGGCTTTGACCCAACGTGCCACATGGATGTTCTTGCCAAGCCAGGCAAGATGTTCAAGCCATTTTTCGTGCAGTCCGATATGGTCGTAGACGACTGCAACCGGCTGTCCGAGGGCGCGGTCAGCGGCCTCATTCAGGTTCATTGCGGTTGGAACGCCTACGGCCGGATAAACCACGATATTTTTGTCATCGGGCAGAATTAGATGAACCGCATTGTGAGGGCCCACACCCGCTACTCTTCCGCCAATGCATTCTATCCCCTGTTTCAGGTTGCTAAAGAGATTCAGGCTGCGCACCGCGTGACTCTGACCACGTACAAATTCCAATTGCATTGCAATCCTGTCGATCGCGGCTGCTGATAACAGCCCCGTCCCAGTATCAATCTCGGTTGCGGCCAAATCGAGCCGGCTCGCTGTCGCAGTGCGCGGTGACGGATTGACGTTGGGCCAGCCTACACGAAGTACTGAGATTCCTTTGGCAAGTGCGCGCCCGAATTCCGCGCTCGTCCATCGGCTATCAAAGTATCCCTGGGTGTCGAGCATGATCAGAACATCAGAGTCGCACAGTCTATGCCAAAGTACCGCCTGGAAGTCTTCTGCTGGAGCGATTTCGTGCGTGTCCAGGAACACATCAAACAATCTGGCGGAAAGGGCATCAAATAGCTGTAGTGCCGCCTGGCGCGCATTGTCACGTCGATAGCTCACGAACACACGTCGCTGTCGCGGCAGCAGACCCACGCATTCCAGCAGAGCTGTGGTTATCCGCTGAAGACCGTGGGTCGCGCAGTTCAGGCAGTTCAACGCTCTCAGTTGTGCTGGAATTTCCTGACTGATCAAACCCTCTGCGGACGCCACGGGAAGCACGGGGATACCGGTGGACAGAAGACGCGTAAGGCCTGCTTCCGAGACACCGATTGCGCCGAAAAAAGCGACAGCCGCTGGGGTTCGTTGAGGTGGGGCAAAATCGGCGGGCCGAACACGCCACGCTATCTCCTGTCCCAAGCGTAGGCCAAACGGGGCAATGATCCGCGCAAGGTTCTGTTCCAACTCGGATACGTGTGTGTCCGAAGGAGCCCCCATTACGGCAAGTTCGTATAGAGCCATTCGCACCTGCGGTCTATAGCGTTCCTAAGCGTGTCTCCTCGGCTTCACCCGGATTCCATACACCCAGCGTTTGGCGGTCGCTTGAATCGAGGATACAGGAAAAACCGACTTTCTTTGCGGCGTGTACTGGAAGGCAAGGGCCCGAAACACTCGCCTAGGGCTTCGTCGAAAAATAACGGCATTGCCTTTCTAGGGCGCACACCAATCATCCTCAACCGTTCGGGTTCGCGCTGACGCCGCCATTTGGATGAGAGATGACGGAATAGGTCCAAAGCATACGCATGCTTGTCATCCCTACCTTATGTGGAAACTGGACCTGCCTCGACTGGATGTCTTACTGTCGGACCTCAAGAGACCCTTCAATCTGCTGGCTTTGTGGGAGTCCTGGATGCAAAGAGTGTGCTTCGTTCCAGAGATCACGCGCTCTCTCTTGCTGAAATCGGATAGAAGGCTGGTACACGCTCTTCGACTTCTTCGCTGCCGCAGTGCGGACAGACGATTGTGCCCTCTGCATATTCGGCTGGCGTCAAAGTCTTTGAAAAAGATCTCTTGCAGGCGTGGCAGAAATATTCGTGCGGGGACATGTTCGCCTCCATGCGGGCAGCGATACCAAGATTCTAGGCTCGCGGCGGACCTGATTTAAACCGCCACCGCGAATTGCGACCAGAACTTGGTTGATAATGGCCGAGTCATGTCTCCCGTTTCGGATTGCTCTGTCCAACCCCTGAATGTATTGGACCGCGAGATCGAGCAGGAGCAGAGCCATGAACCAGGCGGGCCTCGCATTCGCTGTCCGCTTTGCGGTTGGTCGCCACGCAAAGACGACCTGTGGTCTTGTAGCTGCGGGCATGAGTGGAATACGTTCGATACCGGAGGAGTGGGTCCCGTCTGTCTTCACCAGTGGACCTCAACACAATGCCTGTCATGTGGCGGCTGGTCGCCGCATTCCGATTGGTATTTGGACTAGAGTGTCCTGGGTGGGCGGCTACGCCAGCGGCTTAGGGGTTGCAATAGCGGCGTGACTGGCTACATTGGCCAACGGCGCATTGCCTAAGCAAATTGTTTGGAACCCACATTGGGAGGGACTCGAATTGAGAACTACTCGCCGGGTCCCAACACCGGACTACATAGCCCGAGTGCAACGCCTTGCTCGCGAACGCGCAGAATTCCAAGCCCGCCGCATCCCCTGGCAGCGCCTCCTCGAGACTCGCAACGACCTATGTCGGCTGGCAGGAGTTCTATCTCTGGGTTCGCTCAGTTCTCGAAGCTGAAAACCGCATTCCGGAGTGGATCGCCGATAACCTAAACCAGCGATGTCCAGCATTTCTCGAAAACGAAAAAAGGCTGACGATGAAAGCGGCCAAGAACCGGCCGCTGCCTCTCCGGATGGAAGACTGGATTGACGACCGCATTTTCGGCTTTGCCAGGCAGGAAGGCTGGTTTAACGCCATTACGTATTACGCCATCCGAGAGCCGCGCTATCAGAGAGCCGAAGTCTGTTGGTCGGAGTGCGTCAAGAACTGGAAGAAGGCCAGGCCTCTCCGATATCCGAGCTTCGAAGAATGGAAGCTGATGGCCGAGCGATGCGACCCGACCGCACATCTCGTCCCTGAATTGCGCAAGCGCATGGCAGGTATTCAAAGGGTTGATCCGGTTCGCTTCACTGAGGCGACCTCTCGCTTTATAGACTGGGAAGCACTGGCGTATTGGGCGCGGCCAGCGCTGGAACGGGGATCTGAACTGCCCAAAGCCGTTCTGAAAGAACTTCGGGAGCGTTGTCCCGAATTCTTGGAAACTGACCTGCACAGGTGGGATTGGCAGTGCTTCATGACTTGGGTCTCGAACCACTACTTCGGTGACGCCAGGAAAGAAGGATGGCTGGATGCTCTTCTCATGCGCGCCGGTGATCACCCGCGGTCGATCCGAACTAGGGAATATGCAGCCCACTACGGCAAGGCGTGGAGTTCTTGGCTGCCAGACCCATATCCATCGTTTCAAGAGTGGCGGGACCATGCAGATTCCTTTGTGGAGCCGCCAACCTTTTTGTCGGCTGTCTTGAACCCATAGACGGGCGCGCGCACCGATTGGTGTCCGGCTACTTTGCAGCTCTTCACGTGCCGGAAGTAGACGTTTCCGGCGATGCTTCTTCCGCATTCGCATGTTCTGACTGTCAGGGCATGTTTTTGTGCCCGAGGGATGTTCCCACCGTTCGACTGGTCTGCCGACAGGCCGTATTCCGCTATGAGCCATTTTCGGGTGGCCGGGTCAATCAAAGTGAGATTGGTGCCGGATCCATACCGTTTACAGAACTCCTCGAATGCGCGGTCTGTAACGAAGGTGTCCCTGACCTTGAGTTGCCCGGTGGAAATCCAGCTTTGAACTTGCTTCAGATTTACTCCCAAGAACTCTGCCGCCCGTTCCCATGTGTAAACCTCTCTCTTCGTTGCTGCCAGCACTGCGACCCTTTCAACTGGGGCCCGATCGAGTGCGGTGCCATTTCGGCGGCAGAGCGCTGCTATAGACCTTGCAGTGATTCTGGGATCGCGCACTCGCAGCATTCCGCTCCCGATAAATTGCTTGAGTCTGGCGGGGCTCACACGCAGCAACTTCCGCAGCTCCCGCAGCGACCATCCATCGGTGACTTTGCCGCTCATACAGAGCGCACATAGCCGGAACCGGATCGCTCTAATAGAACGATTAAGCCGCTGGGAAATCTTGTCGACCGGTTCATAGCCAGCCCAGTCCAGGAGCTTTAAATCTTCTTCGGCTGACCAACGCCGCCAACTTGCACGACGAGCCAGTTGTGCCGGCGCGGTTGAATAGGCTGGTTCAACCTGCAACTGGCGATCTGGCACGGACAGAATTTTCTGTAGATGGCGGATGCGTTGCCAGCAATCACCCCGTCTCCATTCCGGCACCAGTTGCAAGACTTTATTGATTGCCGCGCGCTTCCCGGCTTTACCGAATTTCAATCCCGTCGCAAGCACGCGATCGATGACGGGCAGGAACCTTGGACTGATCTTCGGCCGATTTGCCTCTGAGATCGCGGCGGCTGGCATGGCGATGACTCCCACGACTGACCGGTGTGGCCATCGCACACCGGAAAAGATGGGAGTGATCGTCGCGCACAGTGGCTAAGAAATGGTGATGTGTATTTCTTGTGGTCGGGTTTTCGGACAAGAGAAGAAGAAGCGGATCTTGAGGACTTGTCTGAAGCTGACAGAATCGAGAGGTCTTGGCGGTTGTCCCAACTAAAGCGGAAGCAAGATTGCCTGTAGCAGATACATTGGCGGACAGTGCGGTCGGAAAACCGAACACGCATAGGCATTGGCCCGGACACTGATCAGCTAACCGCCGACCGTAGAGTCTGAAATTCAATTCGCCTTGCGCAGATCGTATTGCGGGACGTCTTCAGAGGCGACGAGGATGCACTGTTCTCCATCGAATTGGATCTTGTCTGCAGAATACGTGGTCAGTTTGACCTCGCCTGACTTCGTGCGAAGCCGGGTCACCATGTTCCGGATTGGCCCGCCGCGTTGCAACTGAGCCAGCATGTTCACTCTCTCTGAGGGATCTTCCCACATTCTGATCTCATTGGCTGTACGTCCGAGGAGCTCTTCCCGAGAGTAGCCATAGCGGCGCTCAAAAGCGGCGTTTACATCCACAAATTTTCCTTCCTTGCAGGTTGTGATCGAGAAAGGGACGGGATTGGACCTGAACACTTTTTGAAACCGATCCTCTGAAATTCCCCGGTCTGTTTGTGCCTGGACGAGTGCTGCTTCTGCGGCATTGAGGTCCTTTAGGCGCTTCTCCAGTTCCGACGCGTAAATCTCAGCCCGGGCATAGAGTCGGGCATTTTCGATGGCGGCAGATGCGGGAATCGCTAGCAGTTCAGCGCGCCGCACGTGTTCCTGGGTGAACCGGTTCGGTTCCGTATGCCCAACCGAGAGAAATCCAAGATATTCCCCAGAAGCGATCAGCGGGACTGATAGCCAGGAGCGCAGGTGTTTGTGGCCTTTGAAGGTTTGCCAGTTTGCTTCTTTCGCCGTATCCGGAATCAAAATGCTCTGCTTTGCCTCAGCAACGCGACGCACAAACGGCGCCTGGTTGTCCATGAGAGTCAGTGGCGCCTTCCAGGCTTTTTTTTCTGGTTCTGGAACCATTCTCTCGCCGAGAGCCAGCCAGTGGGGGCCGCCTTCCGGGACCATAACCCGCGCACATGTATACGGCACCACGTCGGCCAGCGATCGAAGGAGAGTGGCCATCACACTGTCCATGTGCAGGTCCTGGGTGAGAGAAAGCGTGGCCTTTCGCAGGGCTTCTTCCTCTGCCCACGCTGATTTCGCCATTGCGAGATTCGCTGCTACCTTATCCTCTGCCCGTTTCTGGGCGGTAATGTCCAGGGCTGTTCCCACAAAACGACCAATGTTGCCTTGAGCATCTCGGACTGCGAAGCCGCGAACCCAAACCCAGCGGACTTCTCCTTCGGGCCGAACGATCCGAAACCTCTCATCAAAATGACCACTCCGCGTGCCTTCTTCCAGCTTTGCGAGTACTTGGACTCGGTCGTCGGGGTGAATGACGTCTTCATAGGAGGAAGGGTTGTCCATGAGCGATTGGCACGACCGCCCGGTGATGGTCTCGTAGGCCGGATTAACAAACAGGGCTTTCTTGGTCTGGGGATCAAGCGCCCAGAAGATTTCCTGGATGTTGTCGGCCATTTGCCGTAATTCTTCTGCCTTGGTTTCCAGGGCGTGGGTAGTCTCCCGCTGCTTCCGTCGGAGCTGGCGCGAAATTCCGGAAAAGGTGAGAACAAAAATCGCGATTGAGCCAAGCAATGCGATAAGTATCGCCAGCGTGATGGCGGGCCGCTGCACATCAAAAAGCAAGACGGAAACCAGGAGAACAAACGAGGCAACCATCAGAAGCATCGAGACGGCACGCCACGTCGGTCGAAAAATCCAGTTGAGCTTGGATCGCTCTCGAACTCGGCCGACTTGATCCATGGCCATATCCAGGTCTGCGCTTCGGGGGAATCGGGCGCTCAGAGCTGATCCGGAAAATTTTCGGCGCCGGGAGCCCTCTCTTCCACGATTTTGTGCCTCATGCTACCACGATGGTCCACGACATCAACACTTGCTGAGACGAGCTGAGACGCATCTGATCTGCCATTAGGAAAACCCGCCACCTTGCGCGTTCACCCGTAAAGCCTTCTTCAACCCAGACTCGGGAATCCTCTTCGGGAGCACATCATGAGACTTCGCAGGAATGAATTTTGCCCCATTCACCGATCGCGGTCTTGCTGTGGCCGCCAGCGAATGCTGAAGCAAAGAGTACTTCAGCCTGGTGTTCGTCGCGTTGAAGACCCGCATCATCCGCGAGGCTACCGCGAACTTCGATCCCCGGCCGAGATGCGGAGACTGCTCAAGAAGAAAGTTGTCGAGCAGAACAATCTATGCGGCATCTGTTGTCAACAATTCACTGAATACAACGATGTGGTCCCCGATCACATCAACCCAAAAGGAATGGGCGGAGCTTGGCGCGACGACCATCCTTCTAACATCCAGGCCGTCCACTACTGGTGCAATTCGGAAAAAGGGTCGATGAGAATGGATGAATAGAGAGAACCGCGGCATTCACGTAGCGACGCTGGAATTCACATGACGAGGCAGGAAGCATACCCGCGAGAGGCATGAAAGTCGTCACAATGCGTCCAGAAGTGGGAAACTCTATGGCTCGATGACGACTTTGACTATTCGGTGCACCAACTCAAGTTGCTGCGGAGTGCAGTTCGTGAGAAGCGCGTCGATACGCTTGCGCATATCGCGTGGATCTTCCTCTCGTTCCAACTGGAGCAGGACGCTTGGTTGCACGCCTAGCCCCTTTGCCATCGCAACGATCGTATCAAGACTTGGCACTTTTTTCCCTCGCTCTACATCGCCCCAGAAATTGCCTGTTATACTGCCGCGTTCGGCTGCCTCCTCAAGGCTAAGCTTCGCAGCTTTCCGCAGTCGTCTGATCCGTTGTGCAAATAGCGTTCGATGTTTCACAGGCCCTACCCCACAACCATAGCGGGTATCCTGTGCATGTAAAACAATCTATTGAGTTTATCCTGTATCTAAATAACAGCCTATCGCGTTTGATCGCCTTAATTTCCCAGCCCAAAGAAGGTGTCGGAACACTCGACATGCTGGTACTTCACTGAGGAGCGCGATCTGAGAGCATTGGCAAGCCGGCGGGTTTGTAATCGTAGATCAAACGCGAAATGTCGAGTGCGAGACGCAATTGCTGTGGGCTGAATAAATCAAGGAGGTTGTTGAGTTCCCGTCGTTGTTCATCATGCGTATCTTGCTGTTCGAATGTCATTAAGACGCGGCCGGAAATTCCCAGCCCTTTCGCAAACGCCAGAATTGTATTCAAACACGGCTCTTGGGCCATTCGTTCGACGCTCCCCCAGAAATTAGTAGAGAGGCCGCCTTGCTCGCTCGCCCTCTCAATACTGAGATTCGCGGTTTCTCTGAGAGAACGGACGCGGTTCGCAAACTGCTCACGATAATCAGGAAGTTCGGTCACTTGCCCAACAATAGAGTGTGATTCGGGCCAGCACCACACTCGATGGAGAGCAATTTTCTTGAGAAATACACTCGATAGCGTTATATATGGGTCAGTTCCGAACTCTAAAGAAGTTAGTGACTCCCGCAGGCCTATGAACTGAGGCGTACGGACTGCGCGAATCCTGGATGTGAGTCTGCCTGTCACAACGCGGCTTTTTGGCCTGGCAGTCGCCAATAAAAAAGGCGAACCGGTGCTCGCGTCTCCGCGGGATTCGGCCACTCTTGACCTCTCTGATGAAGCTTTGATTGACCGAGTCTGCGATGGTGACAAAGAGGCCCTGTCGTCACTGTTTCGTCGGTTCGCCCGCCAAGTCCGCGGCGTGGCGTACCGCGTTCTACGGGATCCATGCGAGGCAGATGATCTGCTCCAAGATGTATTCATTTTGATCCAGCGCGTATGCGCTACGTTCGACGCTTCAAAAGGATCGGCGCGCCACTGGATTCTCCAAATGGCTTACCGAAGGGCGATCTCGCGGCGGCGATACCTGACTTCCCGCCGATTTTATCAGTGGGTAGACGTGGACGAGGCGGGTGAACTCAGAGACCCGCATGTCGAAGTGGACCGGCTCAATGAACGGATTGACGGTTCCCTCAGGGCCACGGCCATAGATGAAGCATTCACATGCCTGTCTGAAGACCAGCGGCAAACCTTGCGGCTGTACTTCTTTGAAGGCTACGCTCTAGTCGAGATTGCAACAAAGATGGGCCAATCAAAAGGCAACGTAAAGCACCATTATTTTCGCGGGCTGGAGCGGCTTCGCAAGCAGCTTTCCGCTGGCAAATTATCCAGCAAGAGTGCAGTATGATAGATGATTTTCTCCAGCGAGGAGCACGGGCGTTGTCCCAAGCCGAAGCCCATGACGACTTCCTCGAGCTCTGCGCCCTCTCGGCCTCGGGCGAGCTCAGCCAAGCGGAGCAGAAAAAGCTCGACCAGCACCTCGCTGTGTGCCCATCCTGCCGCCAAGCTCTTCAGCAGTATGAATCGGTGATCGACCAAGCGATACCGGGGATCGCAGCGCATGAAGATCTAGAAGGCCTAAGTCCCGGCCCAGGATGGTCCCAAAAGGAGGCTGAACAGAGATTTCTGGATCGCTTGGCTGGCGAAAGAGAAGCTGCCGAAAAAGAACAGGATCCGATCGGCAATGCGAATCACAACGGTATAAAGCTGTCTCCTTTTTCTGGGCGGCTGCCATCGTTACCGAGCGACTCCGCATGGAACCACATGTGGGCGGTCTACGCGGCCGGCATCCTGCTCTTTATCGCTCTCAGCCTTTTTGCATACCGTGTGGGTCTGCACCGGGGCAGCGATATGGCCAAAGTTGCACCACCCCCCCCGCCGGTGCACCCCGCCATCCAAGACGAATCTGCTCTCGAAGCGCAACTCAGCGATGCCAGCCATGAACGCCAAATGGCGCGTACCCAAATAAGCCAGCGGGACAAGACGATCGCGGACCTGCGGCGCGAGCTTGCGCAGCAGGCCGATCAGATCAAAGAAATGAGGGCGGCGCAGCAGGAGTTGGAGGCGAAGGCGATGATCGGCACGCAGGGCGCAAACCAGACCGACCTTCTCGAGCGGCAAGCGGAGTTGACAAAAAAGCTCGATACTTCAGAGATGACTTCGCAAGCCCTTCAGTCAAAGCTCGATTCGCTTACTCAACAGTCCGCCCAGGATGCCGCGCGTGCCAAAGGCGCAGATGCCAAGGTAAACGAGCTTAGTCAGCTGCTGCAGCAGAGGGAATCCGAGCTTGAAGAACAGGACGAACTCCTCGCGCATGACCGCGACATTCGCGAACTCATGGGTGCTCGTGACCTCTACATTTCGGAAGTTTATGACGTCGGCGACACCGGCGAAACACGCAAACCCTATGGCCGGGTTTTTTATACCCATGGAAAATCGCTGATCTTTTATGCCTACGATCTTGACCAGCAGGCGGGGTTGAAACGGGTGGCGACCTTTCAGGCATGGGGGCGGCGTGGCCCCGACCCGAAGCGGGCGATCAAGCTCGGCATCTTCTACGAAGACAATGCAACCAAAAAACGTTGGGTCATGAAGTGCAATGACCCGAAAACCTTGGCTGAGATTGACGGGGTATTCGTGACGGTTGAGCCAAATCCCGACAGCCGCAAGCCGAGCAATAACACCCTGCTGTTCGCCTATCTCAAAGTCAACCCCAACCATCCCTAGCCTTCTTTCCGCCTGACAAAAACCCTTTCGCGGCTAGGCCTAAAATGGACAGCCAAGCTGTTGTCCTCGCCCTCCGAGGTGTGGTACTTCCGCTGACCATCTTGCGAATGGACGGGAAGAGTGCTGGAAATTCCGTTTTTCGCAGGAGAGCCCATATGTGTCTGGGACGTTGTGTTTGTCGTTTCCTTTGGATTGCGCTGATCTCGATTCCGCTTTGTGCTCAGTCCCCGAACGGGAATATCAATGGTTTGGTATCTGATCCAACGCAAGCGGCAATTGCCGGGGCTGAAATTGTGGCCGTCAACGATGTGACCGGGGTGCAATACACAACGAAAACAAACGTCGAAGGCATTTACGTCTTAGCGAATCTTCCGCCGGGCCCCTACCGCCTTCAGGTCTCGAAGATCGGCTTTAAGACAATCATTAAGCCCGGCATCACTCTCAACGTTCAAGACGCGCTATCCATCAACTTCAGGTTACCGATTGGCGCTTTGCATGAAATCGTGACGGTGCAGGGTGGCGCGCCTTTGCTGAATACAGAAAACGCAGCGGTAAGCACGGTTGTGGACCAAAACTATGTCAGCAACATGCCGCTCAACGGCCGAAGCTTCCAGGACCTGATCTTGCTGACGCCTGGTGTGTTGACGAACACGCCGCAACAAAGCTCCTCAGTGGGTGAAAGTGGAGAGTTCACCGTGAACGGTCAGCGGACCGAATCCAATATTTACCTGGTGGATGGAGTTGCCGCAAATACTGGAATTGCTCCGAACGGCGGCGGGCAGGTCGGCCCGATTGGTGCCGTGAGCGCAGCGACTGCTGTCGGTACAACCCAAGCCCTTGTCTCTGTTGACGCATTGCAGGAATTTCGGGTTCAGAGCTCAACGTACTCAGCCGAATACGGCCGTAGTCCTGGGGGCCAATTTTCGTTCGTAACGCGCTCAGGCACCAACGATTTACACGGTACCGGTTTCGACTTCCTGCGAAACAACGTGTTTGATGCCGCCAATTGGTTCAATGACTACTATTCACAAGCACAATCCGCGCTTCGTCAAAACGACTTCGGCGGGACACTCGGCGGTCCTGTGATAATTCCGGAGTTGTACAACGGCAAGAATCGAACTTTCTTCTTTGTATCTTACGAAGGGTTACGGGCAGTCGTCCCCCAGCCCTCAACCGTCAATTATGTGCCCAACTCTGCACTGCGCCAGGCCGCTCCTGCCGTCCTCCAGCAAGCGCTTAACGCCTTTCCACAACCTTCTGCAGGAACCCCGGATCTAGGCAATGGGATGGCGGAATACATTGGAACATGGTCGAACCCGAGTTCTCTCGATGCCTATAGTGTTCGTCTTGACCACACGGTGGGCAATAAATTGAGTCTGTTCTTCCGCTTTGGGGATACTCCCTCGCAGACGAGTTCGCGTGCCAACAGCAGTAATATTGCTAATCCAGGAGCACCCTCGGTGGTGATGTCATTCGCCACCAAGTCCCGCACATATACGTTCGGGACCACCAGTCTCCTAACGCCTCGCATGAGCAATGAATTTCGTTTGAACTACAGTTCGTATCATGCAGAATCCGCGAATACCCTCGACAGTTTCGGAGGGGCAACGCCGGTGGACCTCGCGGCCCTTCATCAGCTCAGTCCGGGAAGTCCGTTCCAGGCGGTGCTGGGGCTGTATTTGTTCCCCTATCCGGCGCAACTTTCCCAGGCCAACTATTCAGCCCTAGAGAGGCAATGGAATTTGACCGATGCTTTGACGATACAGCTCGGGCGCCATCAGCTCAAGTTCGGCGTTGACTACCGCCGATTGGCTCCATTTTTTGCGCGAGGACCTCAGATCTATTATTTCTTCTTTGACCAAACTTCTGTTCAGTCCAACAATCCTGATGAAACCCTGGCATCCACCTTCCTGAACGGGTACCCGCTTTACCGGAACTTCTCCGCGTTTGCGCAGGACGAATGGAAAATCGGCACAAGGCTTGGACTATCGATGGGCTTGCGCTGGGATGTAAACCCGGCGCCCGGTGTGACTCGTGGACCTTCCCCGTACACGGTTCAAGGAGTGAACGATTTAAGCACGATGACCCTCGCTCCCCAAGGTACTTCGCTTTGGAAGACGACATGGTGGAACTTGGCGCCGCGCATCGGACTAGCATATGTGGTCCACACAACGCCTGGCCACGAAACTGTGTTACGAGGAGGTGGAGGGCTCTTTTTCGACACCGGCCAGCAGGTTGGGTCTAGTGGGCTAAGCGGTCCAGGTTTTAGCGCTACTACCGTGGCCGGCTCACTGTTTGGCGAACCGACGAGCTTTCCTACGGCATCGCCACCCGCAGTAGCGATACCGCCAACGCCTCCTTATACCACCGTTTACGCCTATCCGGCACATCTACAGCTGCCGTACACGCTGGAGTGGAACGCAGCGTTGGAGCAGGCACTTGGCAATTCGCAGACATTTTCCGTGGCCTATGTGGGATCACATGCGGCACGGCTCTTGGAACTGGCCGCAATCAACGCCGCAGCATTTAATCCGAATTTTACGTTCCTCTATCTGTACAGAAACGGTTTAACGGCTGATTACAATTCGCTTCAGCTGCAGTTTAAGCGCAGAGTCACTCGGGGTCTCACCGCATTGGCCGCCTACACATGGTCCCATTCAATCGACTATGGATCCCAGAACTTCGACTACCAGTATTTCCGCGGCGATTCTGACTTTGATGTTCGGCACAGCTTCTCCTCGGCCGTGTCATATGACTTGCCCAGTCCAGTCGGCGCAAAGGGAGTGAATGCGCTCCTCAGAAACTGGGGATTGGACGGCCGCCTATCCGCAAGAACAGCTTTTCCTATCACCCTGCGTGGTAACACGACGGTGGACCCAGCGAGCGGGCAGACCTACTACAGTGGTTTGAATCTTGTGTCGGCACAACCTCTTTACATTTACGGTTCCCAATGCGCGGCGGTTTACGCGAACGGCCTCCCATGCCCTGGCGGCAGAGCCATTAATCCGAACGCGTTCACCCTGCCCTCCGTTGGATATGGTGACGCCCCGCGCAATTTTGTACGAGGCTTTGGTGCGTGGCAAATGAACGCCGCAGTGCGTCGTGATTTCTTCCTTACCGACCGCTTAAGGCTCCAGTTCCGCGCCGAAGCGTTCAACGTCTTTAACCACCCGAGCTTTGGACTCGTCAATTCGACCTTCGGGACCTCAACGTTCGGGCAAGCTATCGCCACCCTTAACACGAGTCTTGGGACGGAAAGCTCTCTCTACCAAATGGGAGGACCCCGTTCCATGCAGTTTGCGCTGAAGCTGACGTTCTAAGCCTGTCCTCTCAATCAAGACAGGGCAACTCCTCTTTCTGTTAAGAGCAGACGGTTACGGCTGTGCCACATCCGGTGGCAAGCAGACCCAAGGACAATTTTGAAACACGGCAACAAAGATGTAATTCGCTTGGCAGCGTTCCTTCTTCTAACGCCGTTGTTCGCGTGCGCGCAAGCAGAGACCAGGGTCGCGAATCATGGATCTGCGATCAAGACCTCGGACCAGCGATTCGACGTTCGGCACTCGATCGAGATGGAACGCTTTGAGCGCTCAGGAGGGGCGCCACAATTCTCACCCGACGGCAAGTTCTTCTCCATCGTCACGTCGCGAGGCCACGTTCAGTCTGACCGGGTCGAATCAACCCTCCGAGTATTTCGCTCGCAGGAAGTGATTCAGTATTTGAGGGCCAAGCGATTGAAGAGGCCTCCCGGCCGCATCCTCTTTCGAGCTTCTGTTACACCCGAAGCGGAATACCACAATTCCTATGAGCCCGTGATTTCAAGCAGTCAATGGTCGGTCGACTCGAAGTCGATCCTTTTCTTGGTACAGAATGCGCGAGGGAACCGCCTACTTTGCCGGGCAGCTCTGAGTTCAGGCGAGATTCGAATGCTCACTCCGGCGCACCAAAACATAAGCCAATTCGAGTCGAATAGTAAGGCAATCATTTATCGGGCTCTCTCTGAGAACACTTCCCGACTCGGTGTGCCAATTAATGCCGATGCTCGGGACATCACCAGCATTGCGTTGGCGGGAATCCTTTTTCCGCGGCTCGTTTCGCGGCCCACTGAAAGCAACCTGTGGGTGCTGCGAGAACGCCGAATCACTCCGGTTCGCGACGCCAAGACGCGCCGCCTAATCAGTCTGTTGGATGTGCCTCCCCCCATAGCGGGCTGGAACCCCCTGTCGTTATCTCCTGATGGTCAAAAGGCTGTCGTGCTATTGCCGGTGAAATCAATCCCAAAGTCTTGGGAACGCTATGAACCGGCCATAGCGTCCCTGAGGCTGGAATCCGACGCAACAGTTCCGCGAGGCGGCGCCATTCCCCCGCTGACACAGTATGCTTTGATCAATTTGAGGAATGGCGGAGTTCTGCCCTTAGTGGATGCGCCGAATGCCTATCTGCTCGGGTATGGAAGTCGAAATCTTGCGATCTGGTCGCCAAGTGGCAGGGAGTTGCTTTTGACCAACACTTACCTGCCGTTGGAACTCCCCCTGGGCCCGCAAAAGATCGAGCATCTTCGGCCCTGCGCTGCTTTGGTTATGAACTTCGGCTCCGGACAGCGTACTTGCCTCGCATTCGACAGAGGGGAAAAGGCCCCATTGCTCAATGCCTCTTTTGGCGAAAGGGGTGACATATTGCTTCAATTCGCTGGTGAGGACTCGCTCGAACGTTACCAATGCCTTCAGGGAAAATGGCAAACGAAGCCCACTTTTGTGAAGAAGACACGCAGGCTCATGGCTGATGACATCAATTCCAACTCAGGGTCGTCAGCATTTCTATCGGTCGTCATCCGACAGGATCTGAATACACCTCCGAAGTTGTGGGCAAACGATCCGGGATCGGAGCTCAAAGAAATCTGGGACCCTAATCCTCAGCTTGAAGCGCTCGCGTTGGGCGAGGCAACGATCTACCACTGGAAAGATAAGACCGGCTACGAGTGGGAGGGCGGGCTAGTGAAGCCACCGGATTACCAGTCTGGGCGACGGTACCCGTTAGTTATCCAGACGCACGGTTTCGAGCCTGATGAGTTCCTGAGTGATGGACAGTACACGACGGCTTTCTCGGCAAGGCCGCTCGCAGCAACCGGCATAATGGTCCTCCAGATGGCCGACAGATTCGACGACCTGGACACCGCAGCCGAGGCACCGAATCGGATCCTCGGATTCGAATCTGCCATTGATCGTTTGGTCGCCGAAGGACTCATTGATCGGCACCGAGTGGGGATTATCGGCTTCAGTCGCACTTGTTACCACGTAGAAAGTGCATTGATTAAGGATCCGCAACTTTTTGCGGCAGCGACGATCGCGGATGGAGTGGATGAAAGCTACATCCAGTACATGTTGTGGAGTGCAGGAGAATCAAGCAAGGAATCCGAGGGCTTCTATGGTCAACAGCCGTTTGGAGCCGGATTGAAGACATGGGTCGAGCGTGCCCCGAGCTTCCACCTCGATCAATTGCGAACCCCTCTCAGAATCGAGGCAATCACCGCGCGCAGTATATTGAGCGAATGGGAAATTTACGCCTCCTTGTGGGGACAGGGAAAGCCCGTTGACCTTATATATTTCCCTAAGGGCCAGCACATCCTGCAGCGACCGTTGGAGCGAATGGCTTCTCAACAGGGTAACGTTGACTGGTTTAGATTTTGGCTCAAGGGCGAGGAAGACCGCGAGCCTGCCAAAGCGGAACAGTACGAGAGGTGGAGGGCTTTGAAGCAGTTGCTTGAGCACCGTGTTGGCGTTACGTCGGAACATCAATCTATGGAGGATTGAGGAGCCCGGAGCCCGGTCCTCAGGGCCCCTCCCATCCTGCATTGCTTTCTGCTACTCGTCAGCCTCGTAGGCATTCGCAGTCGCTATCAGAGTGGAGCCTGGCGCATCGGACATGAATCTGACCTTGACACCATGGCTCTGAACTGCATCGATTGCATTTGCCAGTTTGGTTAGTTCAGGTTTCTGGTATTCCATTGTTTGTCACCTCCTTTCTTGTTGAGATCTCGTCGACGAGAGCTTCTCGACCTTCTTGAGAACACCGGTTGCGCGCGTGGCACTAACCGAGACGGACCGATGCCTACGAACTCCCGCTCAGTACACCTTGTCGCACCAGGTTTCGCAGCCACTCCTCTACTCCCACTGCCCGCATCAGTTGCAGCGCTGGAATCTCTTTGTCATAGCGAGAAGCTTCGATTGCACACCCAAATTTGACAGGATCTACAATCCCAAGACCGGCAAGTGCCATTGACTCGTGCTCGCGAGGGAGTTTGTTCCATTGTGCGGATAAGGCGACTATTTGGGAGCGCGCAACAAAGGCCTTTCGGCTTCGATTCAGGACCTCGCTCGGCACAATCTCCCGGAGTGCCCGCCGCATCAACGAGCGGCGCTCGCCAGGACGAACTACTTGGTTCCGCGGGACCGCAAACAGAAACTCGAGTAGGTCCCGGTCCAGGTAAGGGTAGCGTTTCTCAAGTCGGGGATTTGGGGAAAGGACCGAACAGGAAAGCTGCCTGCGCAGTGCCTCCACAGTAGATAGGCTCTCTTGAAAACTCGGCCGCGCTCCAAGGAGTTTCACTCTGGTTGGATAGCCACACAGAGCGTTCCGATTTCGTTGGATGAAGTCACTCGAGAACCAGGGAGCAGTCCTTAAGTATGTTGGAATACCGACAAACGATCTCGGGAAGAAGGCCTGCACACCCTCGAAAAGCAAATGAAACCAAGGCTTCCGTTTATTCAAGGCCCAGAGTTTCAATTCGCGTGCGAGCGTTCTAAACCGCAATGCCTGAATCAGGTCCATCAACTCCGGCACGGGAGTCGGTACACCTCCGGTCACTTCGTCTCCGCCTGTACCCGAAAGCAGAACGCGGCTTCCGAGTGATCTCACATATTCCGCGACTTGCTGGGTAACGCCTGTGATCTGGCCGCAGGACGCGGGCGTGGGCGGAAAAGTGCGCGCATCCGAGTCGAATGCTTGTGGCTCTTGCCAACTGACATCTATGTGGCAACCGCTTTGTCCACGCTTTTGCTCGACTTTTGTGTAGAAAGGCCGCTCATTCCAGTTGGGCTCGGAATCGTCGTAGTAGGACAGTGTGTAAAGGCCAGAAGTGTCAGCCGCTCCACCGGCAATGATGGTGTCAGCGACGCACACAATCGAAGAGGAATCCATCCCGCCGCTCAGTTCCGCAAGCACGGCACGATCGGAAGCGAGTCTTCGTCGAACCGCAGTTCCAAATACATGTCGAAAGTGCTCCTCGTACTGGCGATCATCCTTGTATTGAATGCTCTTGCTTGGGTCGAAGTCCCAGTATTTTTCGACGGTGCGTCTCCCGGGGCGTAACGCCACGAAAGTTGATGCTGGAACCGCGTCAATTCCCACGTACGGCGTTAGGTGAGCGGCAGGAAAGAACGATAACCATCCTGCGATGTACTCTTCGTTGATGGAGAACGATTTTCCAGCAAGAAGAACGAGAGGCTCGAGAATAGTGGCCCAACATGCCTGTTGACCATCAAATGAATAATAAAGGTGACGTGTGCCTACAAAGTCAGTCGCTAGCAAAAGAATTCGGTTGCAAGGGTCCCAGTAGGAAGCTGCCCAATCCCCATTTAACCTCGCGAAAGATTTCGTGCCCCAGCGATCGTATGCAGCAGCAACGATAACGACGTCGGCTGAGTCCGCTGAAAGTTTGCTCCCAAGCTCGGATAAAAGCTCAGATCGGTTGTCGAGACGGCCATCCCAAGTGGTAACCACGCCTGAGGGCGAAATAAACGGTTGTTTTTCCGATGCAGACTTTTTTTTTGTGTGAAAGCCTCGATATATGATCGCGACATTGTCTTGCTTGAACGAGCCTTCCACGTCAGGTCCGTAAGGCGAGAGGATCGCGCGAACCTGATCCAGCCTGCGGCAATCAGCCGGTCCTCCATCGAAACTACACCTTCCGAACTGAACGCTCATAGCTAGGACCTTCGGTGGCTCCGTCTTCTGCTAGCACCTATCGAGAACGGAATAGATCTGGGGCAAGTAAACCTTGTCGTTGACCACGGAGCCGTTTACCTCCACCCACGCATGGGCCATGAAGGGCATTTGCTGTGCGCCAATGACGAGATGAGCGCGGACTCCGAATCGCCTAAGAAGGCAGGTTGTCGCCGCCGAGCGTTGCAAACAGAGTGCTTCCTTCCAGTACCAGATGCTTGCGATATCCACTGCGGAGCAAATCTGCTCGACCAACGTCGCGTGCCCTGGGCCCTTTCCAATTGGACAATCTCGAACCGCGTTGTAGAGTGCTTGGAAATCTCCTCTTCTGATGTAGCCTCCCATGCGAATTAGCTGCGCATACGCTTGTAGGATCAGAAACGACATTTCCTCAGACCTCCACTTCAGGCGACCAGCTGCAACTGATCACAGAGAAACGCCAACCGGTCGGTGAGCGCCTCGACTCGTTCGCTCAGCGGCAACACCGGCGAATGTCCGCGATGGCGGCTGTAGTCGAGAAAAATTGGCGCTTCCGAAGAGTTGGCGGACTGCAGCCGGGCGGTCATTTTCCTGGCATGAAGCGGGTTGCAGTTTTGATCGGAATCTCCCGACACAATCATGGTGGCGGGATAGGCTATTCGGTCGCGCACGTTGTGGTATGGGGAATAGCGGAGCAATGCCGCGAAGTTGGCGGGGTCGTCAGCTGTCCCAAATTCTTCTTTCCATACTTGTGCATTGTCGAACAGGTGATAGCGCAGCATGTCGAGCATGGGCGCCATACACAGGACTGCACGGAACAGGTCCGGTCGCTGTGTCATGACTGCGCCGACCAGGAGGCCCGAATTCGAACCGCCGAAAATCGCGAGGCGACTTGATTCTGTGCGCCCAGTCTGAATCAACCACTCCGCTGCCGAAATGAAATCGTCGTAAGCGACTTGACGCTTCTGACGTTTGGCTGCTTCGTGCCAGGCAATGCCGAATTCTGAGCCGCCGCGGATATTTGGGAGCGCGAACAGGCATCCCATTTCCATCAGAAGAGCCACAAACACGCTGAACCGCGGCGTCATTGCAACGCCGTAGCCGCCGTAAGAGGTCATGATGGTCGGTTGTGATCCGGCATTAAGAACATCCTTTCGCCCGACCAGAAACATTGGAATGCGGGTTCCATCTTTTCCCATGAACCAAACATGGGTATGGGCGATTTCCCGCGAATCGAAAGGAACGGAACGTGCCGACCAAAGGCTCATATCGCTGGTCGCAGGGGAATACCGACAGACTTGGATTGGCTTGGCAAACGACTCTCGCTCGAACAGCAACTCGTCCGCGTCCTCGATCCCTCCTAGGAGGTGAATGGTGTCGGATTCATCTACGGGCAATCTGCCGAGTCGCTCTCCCGAAAGAGTGAAAATATCGACTTCGGATTTCAAGTCCCGGACATAGGACACAAAGATCTGTCCACCTGCAAACGCCCAGTTTTGGATTACTGCGTCAGTTTCTGGAACAAGGTCAATGAACTTCGGCTCGCGATCGGGTACTGGGAACACTTCAACAATTCTGAAGTTCGGAGCCTCGCGATCGGTAATCGCCAGGATGCGTCCATCTCTTAGTAGGAGTGGGCCGAATCTGTAAGCTGCATTTCGGAGAATCGGCGTCGGACTGCAACCTTGTCCCGTTCGAAACAGAAACAGGTCGCTCAGCATCTGTTCGCCAAAGTGCACCACTAGGAAACCAAATTGCTCTGTCCCGGGGACAATCAGCAGGCGACGCTTCTCATTTTCACCCGCGCAAAAGACCTCAACGTCCCTATCAAAACTGGTGCCCAGAACGTGGCGATATGCGGTGCAATGGAAAGACGTTGTTGCATCAATGGCTTCGTGCACGTAATGGAAGCTCCGGGAATCGGGCGCAAACGCAAAGCCCCGCAAATAGCCGCGTGGGAGCGTATCCAGCAGTTTTGTCCGGGTTTCGATGTCGAAGATTTCGAATGTGCCGGTGCGCTCGCCGCCTTGTTTGACCTCGTAGAGCAGAAGCCGGCCGTCGGGAGAGACGCTGCGCGGTTTCACGGCCGTGTATGGTCCAGTGCCACGCTCGGCGGGATCGATCAGAAACTGATCCGAGCCGTGTGCACCGTCGCGAAAGTAGATACAGAATTGTTCTTGTCCCGGAGACCGCTTTCTGAAGAAGTACCTCTGCCCGGCCTTCTGAATGGAGTCATAGGTCTCAACATCCAGTAGGTCAGGCACACGTTCTCGAATCCGGTCGCGACCCGGAATGGCGTCGAGATAGGAGCGCGCATATTCATGTTGCGCCCCAAGCCATTCCCGCGTGCGCGGCGAGTCCTGGTCCTCGAGCCAGCGGTATGGATCGCAAACAGTAACGCCATGCAAAAGTTCCATCACGGGCTCAATCGGAGAATATGGCGGAGCCATCGTTAGCTGAGGCATGACGACCTCCGCTCGACAAGCTGGATTGCCTCGCGGTTCATCCTCCTCGCAAGACTGCGAAGATAGCCAGCCATCTTTGGATCCCGCATCCTTTCCTCGTCTTTCCATGCGCCGGTTCCCGCGGCGTATGCGAAAACGGCTGTCAACGGCACAAGAGCCAGCCCCTGGCAAATCAGATCGTCGGAGAGCAGCTGCCGCCAGGGTGCCTTGTAAGCTTCAATAAGTTGGGATTCGGACGCGATGTCTGTACCGATCGCGCGACGGAAATGCTGGAGCAAATAGTCAAAGCTAAGAAATGGGTGCCCAACGCAGGCTTCGGCCCAATCGAGGAAAACGCATCCGTCTGCGCAGATGAGGACATTCCACGGATTCAAGTCCAAATGCCCCAGCGCATTCGGGATCTCAAGATCGTCCAGCAGCGTGAGTGAATCCTCGATACGTAACTTAACCAGACTGATTTCCTGTCGGTTCAATGTTGGTGGAGGAACCTTCTGCTGGTTTTCCATGAGGCGAACAACTAGGTCACAGAAGGGATCGACGGCAGCCAATAGAGCATCCGGCCTCAGGTCGTGCGCCCCCAACTGAAGAGTGGATTCACATTCCGGGATCGACTCAATTTGCAAATTGGCTAGCGCGGCTGCAGCCTTTTTCCACAGCTCAATGTCATTTGCGTCGCCCAGATTTGCGCCCTCGACTTCACGCGAGAGCCAAGCACTCCACTCTGGCTTGGTTGCGATGATTTCTGCCATGAACTGCCGAAAACGTTGCGCCAATTTCAGTGTGATCGGGAACTCACGCTGATTCGGCTCTCCTACGGCTTTGAACCAAACGGCCGGCCCGGTCGTCTCAAACCGAATTAGGTTGAACGTGGGGCTCGCATTGTATTGGCGCAGTGGTCCTATAAGTTCCAGTCCGAGAGGACGGATTACCTCGGATGTCCAATCTCGCAGGCTGGCAAGCCATCCTCTTCGGGCAAACGGCGCAGATGGATCACGGTTGTACGCGTCGACCTGATGAAGACACTGCTGGAGTACTGAGAATTCTGCTTCTTGCTGGAAGGACTGTGGTGTCAGGAATCGGATCGGTCTCCATGATGTTTCGCCGGTGCGCCCAGGTTCGTGCCAACACTCGTGCGAACACTCCATAACTTCATAGTGGTTGCGGCTGAGCCCGCCGTCGTGGGTTGAACCAGCAAGAGTAAATAGGCAAACGGCGTCACAACCCCAGTCCCGTCTCAGAGCGGCAGTAAGATTCTCAGCCAAGCGTTCCCAGCGTGGAATCTCCACGGAGGGAAACACGAAACCAGCTTCGGTAGGCTTCAGCAGAACCTCAGTTCCTTCCCGGCCCAATATGATTAGCCGGTGGATTGTGCGCCCGGATTGCTCTTGTGACTGCACAAAATGTCTTTCCAATTCAATCTCGACCACACGTTCCACAATCTTCGAGCAGTTGGTGCGCGTTCAGCGCTCCAAGGAATTCCCGAACGTCTCTTTCGGCAACGTCCCTGACCACGGTGAACTTGCGGCTGATTTCATCGACAATCTCTGATTCGGCTGCTCCCGTCTCTAGAAGCTCGAGGATTCGCGAGCCAACGAGATTGACGTTGAACATCTGGCCTTGGCGGATATCGAGCACAATCGCCCCGTCCTGGCCATGCGTGCTGCGAACTCCTTCTGCAACTCTGTACATCGGAAGCCCTCGCTCGGTGCGCCGAGTAAAGCGGTAACACTTGGCGGATTTGACACCTATCCTCAATCGAGCGCCACAAAAAAGTGAAAGTTTCCGGAAAAGCAACCTACTCAGGCCGATGTTGTTGGCACGATTGCAGATTCTTAGGAACAGTTGACGCGTTGAGAATTGCGTTGCGTTCGCGATTACGCCCTAATTGACCCGCAGAGACGGGTCCATGATGTGAGGCGCGCGGCGCAACTACCTGGATACCTTGTACTTAACTTAATCTCGGGTAAACGCAGGTTCGAAAGAAACTAGGTTGTGGAAATCGTCGTCTTGGAACGGGCATCGTGAGTCATAAGGAACGAACCGCAATCGCCGTCACTGATAATACGGCCGTCGGCCATAACTAGAACTCGCCTGAAAGTCGAGAACGTAGAAAGGCGGTGCGAGATGATGATGAATGTCGAGAGATCGAGACAACGCCGAAGACCGCGAAGAATGTTGACCTCCGCGGCCGGATCAAGGCAAGAAATTGCCTCATCTAGGATCAAGACTCGTGGTTGCTGTAAGATCGCCCTCGCGATCGCAAGACGCTGACGTTCCCCACCAGAAAGCTGACAACCGTCCGGTCCGACTCGCTGGTTGAGAGCGTGGGGCAAGGAAACCACGAAGTCCCAGAGTCCCGCCACACGAATGGCGCTCTCCACTTCGTGTTCCGAGGCTGCGGGCCGTACGAACCGCAGGTTGGAGGCGATTGTGCCATCAAACAAGACAGGATCGCGCGGCAGATAACAGATCCTTTGACGGAGACTCCTAAGATGAATATTTCGGATGTCTTCGCCGCCGAACCGTACTGCGCCGGAAATGGGGTCGTAAAGCCTGGCGATAAGCCGAACGAGTGTGCTCTTCCCCGCACCGTTCTCTCCGGCGATGGCGATGTGTTCCCCAGACGGTATCCGAAGCAAGGGAATGTGAAGAAGATGTTTGTTCCTCGCATATCCAAACTCGACCCTCGCGAATTCGATCTCTGCCAAATGCCGCACGGAAATCATGACAGAGCTGGCGGCATTTTTCACACTCGGGCGGGATGCAAATATAGCTTGTACCCGACGGATGCTGGAAAAGGTTTTCTGCGCCCTCGCATAGAGTTCAGAAGCGCCGCTGAGTGGCTCGAACAGCTGCGCCACAAAACCGTAGAAGGCAACCAGGCTCCCGACGCTCAAAGTTCCGGTAGTGACGCTCCTTCCCCCATACCCGATAACGGCGGACATCGCCAGAACAACGGCTAGCGAGCTGCACACGGTAAACCAGCCGGCACTCCTATAAAGCTGTAGCTGCGACCTTAGAGACTGCGAGAGCAGCCGGAAGGCTCTCCTCTCCTGCCGCCTTAGCTGGCCGAGAAGCTGAATCGAAATCACGGACGACAGGTGTTCCTCCAGGAAGTTACTCCAGACAAGTTGATCGCTCTGTGCGGCGTCTGCGTGGGTCGTGAGCTTTCTTCGGAAGTATTGTCGAGTCACTAAGAAGAACGGAATCAAAGGCAGGATAGCCAACGTGAGCACGGGACTGAGGGAACACATTGCCGCCAGCGTCAGAGCAGTCGTGACCGTCATCCGGAGAAGTGCCGGAACAAGATCCGATCCGAAATAGGAAATCTCATCAATGGGTTCCTTGAGGGGGTACATGACAGCGCCAACAGGTGTGTTGTCGTAATAGTCGGCGGAGAGCGTGTCGAGATGCCGCACCAGGTTCATACGTAGTGTCAGTGCCATTCTTTGGGAGGCGGCAATCATCAGGTAGGTGCCAAGACTGTTGAGCATCGTCCTGCCCTGGTGCGCCAAGACGATCAACGCCACCGCCATGAGAAGGAGTCCCATTCTCCTTTCTGGAATGATCCGGTCAATCAGCCATCTCAGAATGAGCGGCGTGACCAATGCAAGAAGGCTCCCGGCGCTGATACAGGCGAAGCTCGCAAAATGCCAATGCAGCAGCGGACGGATCTGACTTGAGAGCCAGCGAATTTCTTGGGGGAAAAAGAATGAGCAGATCCGTTCGCGGGATTGACCAAACACCAGCTACCCTCGGGTCGAGTTAACCAGCATGAGCTCGACCTGTCGAGAAAATCCGTAGAGTGTCCGGCTTTTGCTCAACCTCGCGACATTTCGCGCCAACTTATGTTGTTCTTTGAGACCTTCTCGGTTTCGCTTGTTCACCAAACGCCCATATTCATGCCATTCTGCGGGCGATTGCGACAATCTGTCCGACTACTTCAATCTCTTTGGGATACCGGAATTGCACAGCGCTGCTGAATTGCTCGGTGTAGGGGCGAATCACTAACGTGCTGTTCTCAACATCGCAACAAGCGCACAGATGTGGGCCATCACGTTGTGCGAGCAAGTAAACCGGCTGCTTCCATGCTGGCTTCGAAGGGAAGTGGAAAGGAATCTTCCTGCGATGATTGACGATTGCGACCACATTGTTTGCAAGGTAAGGGTACATGGGTTGTTGCTCTTCGCTGATCCAGAAGCAGTCATCAAGCGAGATCTCCCGCAGTCCGGCAAAAGGCGCGATGGCATTGCGCAGAAAAAACGGTGTTTCTTGGCAGTCTTCGAGCAGTCGCTCAAGAAACCCAAGCTGGCCCGGTGCCGCGATGTCGTCTACTGCTACCTCCGGCGTTCCCGGCATAGAACGCCCGAGCAGACTGTCGTGCATCGGCTCCATTTTCGCATTCTCCATTGGAAGACCAAGCGAACGAAGCACGGAGCGAAAGGCAACACCGTACAAGCAGCAGAGGGCAATGACCCTGTGAAGGCCGCGCGGCGGCATTCCCTGAACTTCATAGTCGCACAGAGAACTCGGCGAGATGCGATAGCGCTTGTCTCCGAGTGCCTTGGAGACGCTTTGACTAACAGCCGCCGCTTCACGGAAGGAAAGGCTTGCCTTCGTTCGAGCCCCGCTCAACAACTGCCCAAAAGTCTTTGCTTCCACAAGACGCGAAGGTTTCCATATCCTCGCCAGGTCATAGGCCACTTGGGGGTCCGCGTTTTCGAGCAACGATCGAATCTCGAAGTCGATCACTCCGTGGATCCTTGCTTGTGAGGGCACCCGCAACTCGACCTGCGCGTAAGAGAGCTCCGTACCAACAGGCATTATCAAGTCTTCTCTGAGCCGGCGCACGCGGCAGCAAGACAGTCCTTTACTGTGTTCGAGCAAAAATAACCGCTCCGATATGGCGCCATCTTTGCTTGGGAAACAATCGGGCGTCAATTGGGGATTAATCCGTACAATGCTGCCGGGAAGCAAATCCGGAAAGGCAAGGGCATCTCGGGCCCCGATTTTCGCGTAGAGAAACTTGTTCTTGATGCCTCCCGGAAAAGAGGCGATCCTCCTCGCAGCGGCCGTCTCGAGGAATTGAGCGAGAGGCGCGGTCGCAAAATCGCCACCATCTGACACTCGACTCCGGAACCAACGCACCCACGCCTGACTATCTGTCAGCAAGGCATCGATCAGGACCGTTCGTTTCCGGGACAGCAGCGTCTGTAGCCGTGGTACGTCTTCGAGTTCTATTCCGAACACACGAAGCCAGTCTGAGAGCCGGTATCCCGAAATCTCGCTCAGCGCAAAGACCTGAAAAATGCTGGGCGTGAACGTCGCCTGGCGCAAAGCGTAATAGAAATTGTGTGGAAGAAAGTGCGGCGACGATCGGCCGAAGCGAATCGCCGATTGTTGCGACACATGATAGAGAGACAGCCCTTTGCTGGCAAGGATCGCCTGGATTCTCTCTTCCAGATTCGCGTCAGTGGTTTGTCGGCGGGATAGCGAAAGCACATTTGTCCTCGCTACATCGTCCCTGCGAGAAGTCTCACATGCGGCACTGCGCAATATCCTCTGATCAACTCCAGAAGCGACGGGGAAACGGAAATCTGCACTGGCGCATTTAGGCAGCCTTCTCGCAGAAGACCGTCTCGGTATTAACAAGTTGGCTCGGGGGCTCGCCACAAACATCGTGCGGCTGTCAGGGAAAGCGAACAGGAACCTGGGATCATCTGGCGCAATAGGCAGATCGGTGACATGGGACTGCGGTGTACCACGGAACCAATGTTCGCAATCCCGGTCAGGCGCAATGGTTGGCTCTTGGGCTTTCTATTTCTGAAACAAGATGTGATCTTTTGTGCGTACGCCGGGAATTTGCGGTACTATAAGCCAATTTTGTCTGGGTTTTCTGTCTTGTGTTGGCCCCGTCGCGTAGTGCCGCGAGTTGTTGGCGGCTAAAAGCTGAACGGGAACGCCTGTCTCTGACTGTTCGCGACGTCAGGCGGTTGAGTCGTAAAATTGCCCGACAGCGAAATAGCGAAGAGTACTATATCGCCCACTCCACACTGGCTGACATCGAGAACGGGAAACAGCCGCCCAGCATTTACAAGCTGTATAGCCTGAGCGTCATCTACCAGCGGCGTTACAGCGAGATTGCCTCCTGGTGTGGAGTCCCCATCGCCGACTCGGAAAAAGAACACCGGACATTGGCATTCCCCCGAACGTACCTCGTCGGCAGACCACCGGAAGAAGCCCAGCGCGTGATTCTAACGGCTTCCGAGCTGCGGCAGAAACTGCGCTCAGAACCGACCAATCTTTTCCCGCGCATAATGGCAAGTTGGAAGGAGCACGTTCCCGCCACGTTGCTCGAGTATTTCGGTCTTGGCGAGGAGCTGTACGGCTATATCGGAACTCAGGACAATACGCTATCGCCAATCATTCGGGCTGGTTCATTCGTGCAGATCGATCCGCGAGAAAAGCGAATCCTGGATGTCGGCTGGCGGGGTGAGCATGATCGGCCGATTTACTTCTTCGAGCTACGCCACTCCTATGTTTGCTGTTGGTGCGAGCGGCACGACAACGACCTAATCCTCGTGCCTTCGCGCGAATCGGGCCGTCATGCACGGCATGTCCGTTATCCAAACGATGTGACCGTCGTAGGAAGAGTCACTGCTCTGAGTATGCGGATCGTTGACGCAGCGTGAACCGCTCGGCTTTCCCAACTCGTCTGGCGCACTGGGAAACTGGAGTAAGTCGCCTGATTGCTTGTAGTTGCCTACGGGTGTTGCCATTCATTGCTCAGCCTGAGCGTTCCCTTTGATTCTCGCTACAATGTAGCAACGTTCCTACACACAGGGGCATGAGCATGGCCACTACTACACTATCCAGCCGAGAGTTCAATCAGGACACGAGCAGAGCAAAGAGAGCTGCCAAACGAGGTCCCGTTTTCATCACGGATCGAGGACACCCATCGCATGTGCTGCTTACTGTCGAGGAATACGAGAAGATAAACAGGCGGCCAGAAGAGCATTGCGGATTTATTAACGATGCCCGAAGCCGCAGACGTCGAATTTGAGGCACCGCGCATGGCTGGAAGTCTCCACAAACCGCCGGACTTGTCTTGATGTACATCCTCGATACCAACGTAGTTTCCGAGTTAAGAAAAGGAAGGAAGGCCCACCGGAGCGTCAGAATGTGGGCGGAGGCGCTTCCCGCCGCGAGCCTCTATCTATCCGTGTCTCAATCCTCGAACTAGAGATAGGAATTCTTCTCGTCGATCGGCGCGACCAGAAGCAGGGCAAGATTCTTTGGGATTGGATGGACGGGCATGTCTTGCCATCATTCACCGGCCGTATTCTGGCGATTGATACGCTTGTCGCTCAACGGTGCGCGACACTCCATGTTCCTGATCCCCGCTCGGATCGTGATGCTCTAATCGCTGCGACTGCGCTCGTTCACGGCATGACAGTTGTGAGCAGGAATGTGAGCCACTTTCAGCCCACGGGCGTAGCGGTAGTTAACCCTTGCCAATCTTGACACGACTGTACCTGTCTGTGGATTTTGCGCCGATTATGAAGTCCGACTTCATCTCTGCGAAGTGTCAATTCCCGCCCTCCGTTGTTCAAGTAGCAGATTCGTTGAAAGCTCTATCTGAATCGTGTGTTCTCGGACGCGGAGCAAAACTGTAGGCGAACATTCCTGCCTGACGTGCTGGTTCCGCAGCGACGCTCGGTGGTCGTGTTCGGACCGGCCACGCTGACACTCTTCTTCTCTCCCCATCAGAAACCGGTACCGGTCCAACGGGGCTGCCGGACGCAGGAGCGCTGACTTCGCCTCACACCATTGCAGGATTGTCAGCGGCAGCCGCGAACTAGCACTGGATCCGTGGCTCCCGTTTGGGGCTCCCCACACCTGATCTTATACTGCCTCGGACGCCATGATTGTTGACTCCCCATCTCCGCCGAGTTCTCTCTGTCAGGAGCGTGTGCTCCAGGTTGACCGGCAAGCGAGGCCTCCCGTCTGCGTCCTGGCGAACCGAACAAACATGCGCGTTTCCGCCGCTCTAGCGCTCCACATTGCTACAGGCGACGAGGTCGCATTTCCTATTCCCACGGGAGATGAAATCGGCTGGGAGGTTTACGTTACAAGGGGCGCCATTGCACCTGGGCGGCACCATGACCTCTACCAGGCGCAGGTCGGCTACGTTACCCAGCCGAAGGAGGACAAACGCAGTCAGCATTTCGTCTCGGCAGAAGTGCGACCGAGCAGGCTTGGCATCTCGACGATTTTCCTTCCCTGCGGAGCCCTGCGCGAGTACTTCTATCGCCAGCAAGGCGCGGCCGCTGGCGCTCAACATACCTATTACGAAAAGCTGCGTGTTCCTGCGACTACTTCTCCGGCGGAGCTTCGGGTGGCGTATCGGCTGCAGAGTCTGGAACTGGCCTGTGATTCGCCTCACGAGCGGCGAGAACTCGAACGCGCTTTTAACATCTTGGGGCAACCGGAGCTGCGCGCGTGCTATGACGCGCTCCTCACTGAACCTGAATCCCCGGCAATCTTTCCCTATGGTGGATTTGGGTCGCTGCTTGTAAGCGGAGAGCGGTCGCACGACGGACAAACGTTTTTCGCCAATCGCATCCTGGCATTTTCACCCGAGCGGAAGCATCGCCAATTCCATTTGCCGCTTCGCCAGTGTGAGTTTTACGAGGACCGCGCCCTGTGCCGCGATGTTCGCCGCAGGCTCGAATTCTGGTTGGATCCCGCTCTCTTGCACGTCCACTGGGATCCCACGTGGAACCAGTGGAAACATTTGTTGGGGGCCAAGATCGAGGTGAACGCCACCTTCGTTGAGACCGGCAAGTATTGCAAACGCGACGGCGCATGGGAACTGGTGCGCTGGGAGATAGCGCTGCCGAGTCGCCTCACGGTCCAACTACCTCCGGATTTCCAGCAGCAAGTAGAGACGGCGAAGACGACCCACCATCGTTTCGGCCAGTACTCGCACGCACTGGATCGGATTCGATTGTGCTTAGAACACCGCGCCTTTGAGAAGGCAGAATTACAGCGAATGTGTGCCGAACTGCGGATTCCCCGTGACTTCGACATCGCACAGATAAGCTGGCGGCCCGATTATGACCCGTTCTTTTATGAGCAACTCTCGCATCGCGCTCGACGCGTCTACCTGTTTCGCGATGAATACATCTTTGATCTGGAGAAGGCGGTTGTCGTCGAGATACCGCAGCTAGGGCATGCGACCTACGTTTTTGCTAAGCCCAGAAGCATGGATAGTTTTCTGGTCCTATATACAAACATCACCAAAGAGGATATCCGCCGCAATCGGGACAACGTCGGGGAACGCTTGGGCTTCGTGGGGCGCGTCATCCACGGCATGAACCCAAGGGCCTGGCTCAAACAGATGCGGCAGCGTCTTGGCGAAAAGGTGGATTTCGTTTCTGCGGTGGTCCACTGAGCCGCGTCGTGCTGCAGCGGTCAGACACAATGCGATTGGTGAATCTTTGCAATTTGTCAGCGTTGAGTTCGATCCAACCGTGGACGTCAACTATGCTCATTACGCGGGTATGACGGACGCTGAAGCTGAAGCAGCGGGATTGCCAGCGTTTCTGACGGGAGATGGGCAGTCCGCGGATACTGGCGCGCTGATGGCTGGAGTTATAGCATCGATGCCAGAGCAAAGATCGCAAGCTGGCAAAACGAGTACAACGGCGAGCGACCGCACAGCAGTCTGGGCTATCGCACGCCCAACGAGTTCGCCGCAACGCTGAGATCCTCAGTTCTACGTGGATGAGAGAATCGAGGCAGGTCACCGCTGTCATTGTGAACAGCTTTCCCCAATGGGAAGGAGGGTTGAATGGAGCCAGCTCTCTCTCAATTATCGGCAGCAGCCTGCTGACCGAAGGCCAGTCCTGCTGCCAGGTGAAGTGAATCGTCACACATGGCTGTCTGTAACACGGGCTCATCCAGAGGTCGTCGGCAGCAATCGCTCGGATTTCTGAGATCATCAGGTAAGGAGCCACCTGCCCGTAGGCGTTCCACCGCCAGAATGGCCCTCGATCGCGTGCTCGCGCGGCACAAAGTATTCGGACTGCAATTCTTTGCCCGCACTGGGTGTCTAGCCCCATTCGAAAATGTGGAAGGCGCTCATACCACGGGCTGGGGACCCCCAACTGCTCTGTACAGTTCTCGGCAGGGAGGTCGGCAATCGGATGAAGATTCCTGCTGGCCCGTTTCGCTCCAAAGAACTCCTTCGGCGCATCCAGCGCCCGTCCTTCCTCCATGCGTTTCTTGAGCCAGACCTCGTTAATGCGGTCCTTCTGCCAGTCGGTAAATAAGCTCACACTGTAGGCAGCGGACTCGATAGCGTCAAAGTGCTCTTTCAGTTCGCTCAGGGGCAGGTTTTCATAGACGTATTGCTGCATCATGAAACGGGGCTGTACGTCCCGCGTGAGCTTAGTGATGACGCCCAGAGCCCCAGGCCAACCACGGTTCCGCAAAAGGTGTCGAGGTCTGCTGTCGGGAAAGGTGAACCACCTCGCCCGCTGCGGTGACCATTTCGAGAGCTGAGACCGCTGTCGACAAGTTCCCATTTTTGTCGGCGGAGCCATGCGTTGCCGTACTACGGGCGCCAGCGATCGAAATGTGGGGCAACGAAGCGAGGTTGTGCAACGCAAATCCCTCACCGTCGAGAAATGGACACAACTGTCCATAGCTCATGCCTGCCCGTACAGTGACGGTCCGGGCCTGTGGATCCAATGCAACGTCTTGGTCCATCGCCTTCAGAGAGAGGAGTTCCGACTGTGCCGGACACATCAATTTTCAGTTTTACCGTAGGCATCGCTCGCAAGCTCAATCCAAGAATCTAGTCCTACGAGACCAACTGATTCTTGGTCTCAGTGGAAAAACTCGGCGCTGGTACGGTCGCCACCACCGTAGTTCCTTTTTTATCGGAAAGAATCTCGAAGCGACCGCCGAATTGCTTAATTCGCTCGCGCATGCCTAGAACTCCAACGCCCAGTTTTCTGCCGGTTGCCGAAGGCATTCCTTTGCCTTGGTCTCGCACTTCGACCTTTAACTCACTTCCGTCACGAGTGACGCGGACGCCGGCAACACGACTTCCGGAGTGACGATGAATATTTGTGAGGCATTCCTGAACAACTCGGAAGATGGCTGTTTCGAGTTCGGATGGGAGTCGCTCGAAATTATCTGGAATGTCTAAAGTCACTCTGATCTTGCTGCGCTGTTCAAATCCTTCAAGGAACACGCGGAGACCGGATGAAAGGCCGACTTCATCCAGCAGCGGCGGATGCAACAAATATGAGATGGTGCGCAGTTGATTCGAAAGTTCTTTTACCAAGCGGACACTCTCTTTTATCGCTTTCACGGCATAGGCGGGGAGTTTTCCATTATCGGAGGCGAGAGGGGTTAGGTGCATACTCAGGGCAGCCAGTAATTGTCCAGCGCTGTCGTGCAGCTCACGTGCAATTCGCCGTCGTTCCTCATCTTGCGACCGCAACAACTGGGCAGAAAGCGCGCGCAAGGCTTCTTCCGATCGCTTGCGTTCAGTGATGTCACGGATGGCGCTGGTCACGACAGGACCGTCCTCTGTCTCCAAAGGACTCAGACTGATTTCAATAGGAATCTCGCGACCATCTTTGTGAAGGCCGTACAGTTCAAGGTCGGCACCCATCGCCCGCACACGAGGTTCGAGAAAGAAACCGGTTCGATGCCCCAGATGCGCATTACGAAAACGGCGCGGCATCAGCATCTCAATTTCGCGACCCAATAGCTCTTCTCGTTGGTAACCGAATAGCCGTTGCACCTGAGCGTTGACCAGCAGAATCTTACCTTCTCGATTCACAACCAGCATCGCGTCCGGTGCCGACTCTATCAGTTCGCGAAACTTGACTTCAGCGCGCGCAAGCTCAGCAGTGCGTTCTTGAACCTGCACTTCCAGTAGATCGTGAGCTCCCTGTAATGCAACCTGCGTGTCTTGTAGTGCGTGGTAAAACTTGTCCTTGGCATCTGAGGCTTCTCCGGCCTCTGCACGTTCCGAGATTAGAGCTCCCAATACCAGTCCGGTTATCGCGGTTACACCGATGAAAATCTGCAGAAGTACGGCATCGTGGAGAGGGTTATGTTTTGCGAAAGGTCCACTCCCGTGGGCTGTGCCCCAAACCGATAAGGCCGCAATCAGAAGGGTAGCAAGCGCAGCACCAAATACGCGAAAACGAATAGCCGCCCAAATCATGAATGGAAATGCCAGAAAGGCCAAAACATCATCTTTGAATCCCAGCCCCCGAAATCCAAAAATTGCAAGGCATGTTGCGACGAGCCCCAACAGCAACGCCAAGGGCTCAATCATGCCTGACGTCTTGAAAGATCGACCGAGCCCTCGACTTGTAACGAAAAACATCGGCGTGATGATCAGCACCCCCATAGCATCGCCAAGCCACCAAACCTGCCATGCCGTGCAAAAACCAGACCAGGCACGCACGTGCGTTAGGAGCAATATTGTTACTCCGATCGTGGCAGCGATGAGGGGCGCTACTACGGCGCCTAAGGCCAGCAAGCCCAAAACGTCCCTCAGTCGTTCGAAAGAGGGCCTGTCGTTTATAAAGCGCCGCACCAAATAGCCGCCCACTATAGCGCTCGATGTATTGCCGAGTGCGATTCCGATGCAAGATACGGTCGGAATTGGGCTCAGAAAGTTAGCGAAGAAGGCCGCCAGGGCGATTCCGGGCCAGATTCCGTAGCCCCAGAGCAACACAGATGCCAGTGCGACGCCGGAAGCGGGCCATACGGGGGAAACGTTGCCGTTTGTGAATGGCACGGAGAGACCGAGCTTTGCTGCGGCGAGGTAAAGGACGAAGACTAGCGCCAATCGAAGTGCATATCGCTGGAATGGAGTGCGAGTAGGGACGTTGCCCCACCAGCTATCTGCCGTTGCATCTCCATCTACCGGTTGCATCTGAAAAACCCAGAAACTCTAGGACGGGCGGGAATTTCAAGCACGACAATGCTACTACATTCCGGCCTGCCGAAAAACACGTACCACGGGTCCGGGGGAGAAGGCGACTTCCCATCAACCAATGCTATCCTGGATCTGGCTCCCCCGTGATTGCGGAATCCGAAGAGATCGACTTGTGGATGCGCGGAGGTTCTTTCTGGCGCAAGGAAGACGTGGGCACTCTGGTCTTGGTGGCCGTACCTCCTCTTGGCAATCACCACCATTTGGCGCCGCATACCTGCTCTGGCCGAACGCTTCGCGCTAGATCGTCAACTGGTAATCTCAATGGCATAATCCTTCGAGCCTTGTCGGTCGCGTTTACGCGGGCATGAATACCGCCATGAAGCACCGCATCGTCCACTTCCTTCAAATGTACCTGTTTAACCCGCCCATCAAGATTCTGCTTGCAATCGGATGTGCGCCACCCGGGTATGCGCTATAAACGGCTGCAGTCCAGAATCGTTAGTTTAACTGCCATTTTGTGAACAAGACCTCTCGATTCGTGACGCTTGTCACCCTCGCTTGTGACACACGTCCTAGGCGAATGTGACATTCCAGATTTAGTCTCCACTCTGTAGGCCCGAGCTAGAGCCTTTCTATGACGTTGAAGGATGCTCATGACTTGCGGGCGTACTCTGTAAAGCTGGTGGGAGCCGACGGTACGGTCGCCGTTTTTCCCGCCAAGCTGCTGACGAGTCAGTGTGCGGAAGCCCTTCCTGAGAATCTCAGACAGATCGCGCAAGATGCCGGGTTTGCGCTGCGGACTGCTGAGGTCGAAGCGGTTACTGCGGATGACTATGATCGCCTTATGGAGGAAGTCCGAGTCTTCTTGACACGAGCCACAGCGCCCAAGCCCCTGCTAGCGGTGAACATCGGCGTGCAGTGTAGCTCCTGCAAAACCATCGTGCCATTGAGTGAAGCAGTAGACAACTCCCAACTCGCTGCCAATTTTATGACGGGAGACCCGATTGCTGGCGATTCGCGCTGTGAGGCGTGCTCGCGTCAGTCCATAGAAAACTGCTACGACTGCCGAACGGACTGGTTGGTCTGCAACGACAGAAATTTCCGTTTCGTCTGCGCGTCTTGTCGCGGATCAATCAAGTAGCTGTTGAACGTAAGCCTCTTAGCTGTGCGGTTCGTCACCATGTGGTGTGACGCAGGTCATACGGCGTCGAGACAGTCCCGCTTATTGTCCTTGAGACTGTTTGCCAAGGAGTTCCAATGGCTAGCCGCACTGTATCTCCTGACCTATCAACCTTCCTTGAACAGCATTGCGAGAAAGTCTGCAAGCCAAAATCGGCTGTCCTATTCCGGCGGGGAGAAAAGGCATTTGGAGTGTTCCTCGTGCTCAGTGGCCGTGTGAGTTTGGATGCTGAGATTAATAGGGGTCTCCCCCAGTGCTGTAGCTCAGGTGCTCTCGTAGGCCTTCCGGCCACCCTTAGCAAAGGCAATTACAGCATGACGGCTACCGTGACCGAAGATGCAGAACTCGGCTTTTTGCGTCCTGAAGTGCTGGACTCGCTGATGCGAACGAATCCCGATCTTAGTCAGGTCGTGCTGAAACTTCTGAGTGAGAGGGCGCGGGAGATTCAGCAACTGCAAAAGGCGCTGCTTGACGAGCAAAAAGATCGTTCTCGTCAAGCGTTGTCATCGGCGTTAGTCAATCGCGGAGTGTCATACCTCTGAGGAGGCAGATTGCGATCCTGCCGCCTCTGGTCAGCGTGCCTGTCGGCTGATTCCTACCGTAACCGAATGTAGAATCGGTGGACACAGGAGGCTTTATGTTTCCACGCCTTCTTGCTTTGCTGTGTCTGCTTTTTCTATCGCAGGTGTCTTTGACACAAAAATGCGAAGCCACAAGGCGGCGAGTAGCCGAGACTTGCGCGGCCAGAATCCTTCAGACCGTCCTTTTGTCCCTCCGTGGCCCTAGCTGGGCCAGAGGCCAACCGGTTGAGCAGCCCGGCCTCCCCAGCAGCCGCAAGATAGCTGAGCTTATAGAAGGACTTGAACTCGGCGGTGGCACCCACTAGGGCAGAAAGTCGGCCATCGCGCAAGAGGTGGAGGAATGGTTTGAAAAGCATTATCCTCCGGAAATCTTAACTGCAGTAACTAAGTCGATAAAGTGGACACCGGTGCATGGAACTAGCTTTGCTTGGGCTCTCAGAGCCGCTTATTCCGGACCGCCAATAGGGCAGAGGAATGGCCAAACATTGTGGAGCACCGCCACTGCAAGAAATGTGTGAACTCGCAGTGGCAATTGCTGGAAGTCACCTGCCGAAACTCGGATCATTACTTTATTCCACTTCCTTCAAGCGGCCTTGAGTCGTCAGATTATTGCGCAGTCTTGGAACGAACTCGCAAGAAGGGGAGCATGAGTTCTCAGCGCTGATACAATATCACAGAAACGAACGGTCGTGCTATTTTGTTATTGGTACCACACTTGTACAGTGATTTCTAAGTCGATTGCACTGAGACGAAGCAAAGCGGCGCAAGGGGGGTGTAGCGGACGCGCGAGGGCATACTCCGCGCGGCCCTAGATCTCGCGTCACTCGAGGATCTCGAAGGGCTTACGATCCGCCAGCTTGTCAGTGTACTGGGAATCAGCAAGAGCGGCCGATTTGCGCACTTTGGTTGCAAGCAACTGGCCACCGTCGCGATGGCAAGTGAGGCTCTCAAGGAAGAAGCGGTCGTGCCCGCCCAGGCGTTACTTCGGTGTTTTTGTGCCACATTCATGGACGATTGGAAGGTCGTGTGCCTCAAGGGAGATGCCTTCGGTAGTATTGGAGAAAGAAGCAAGGTTCTGACCCTAAGACAGCCTTCGGAATATGACAACGATCTTTCCGATGACTTCTACATCGCGATTTCGAAATTGTCTCACCGGGCCTCCTCCAGAATATTGTGGACGATTAATGTTGCGGGAATTTGTAGCCCAGGCGGCAAGTGGGCAATCGATCAGACTTAAGATAAGCTACTGCTCCGATGGAGAATCGATTCAAACGCGATCTGCGGAACTATCCTCTGTACTTCCTGCTATGGACGGTATTAGGGCTTTTTTATTTCAGCCAAGGTGTGACGCAAAGGCTTGTGTCGCACGATCCAACTCCCTGGTGGCATTACTTGCTCGCGTGGCTCTTGGGAGTCTACATTTGGGCGCTTCTTACTCCCGCCATTTTATGGCTCGGCCGGCGGTTTCCTCTTGAGCGACGCAACTGGTTGCGTCCGTCGGCGATCCACCTTCTTTTAAGCGCCGTCTTCTCCGTCTTCCAATTGTTTTTGGAAAGTGCGTTATATTCACGCTTGCATCTGTTCCCGTCAGCCATGAAAGATTTTCGCGGTGCCCTTGCCCAGTTGCTGGTGAGGGGTTTTCACGGAGGTGTTTTCGATTACTGGATTGTGCTAGGGGTGCAGTGGGGTGTGCTCTACTATCACAGATATCAGGAACGCTCACAGGAAGTGCTGAAGTTTGAGCTACAGGCGTCCGAGTTGGAGTCGCAACTGATGAGCGCTCAATTGAATGCACTCAAGATGCAACTCCAGCCACATTTCCTCTTCAATACACTGAACGCCATCACGGTGCTGGTGCGGCAGCAGAAGAGCAGGGATGCAGAACAGATGCTTGGTCATCTGAGCGATCTGTTGCGCGGTGTGTTGGAGGACGTTGACGCTCAGGAGGTTTCTTTGCGCCGCGAACTGGAGTATTTACAGCTTTATCTTTCAATTGAGCAGGTGCGGTTTGCGGATCGTTTGTGTGTGGAGGTTTCGGTAGACCCGGAGACCCAGAACGCGTCGGTTCCGCAACTGATCTTGCAGCCAATTGTCGAAAACGCCATTCGCCACGGCGTCGAACGAAGCTCTGCGGGAGGGCGGATTCTCATCCGCGCGGCCAAGATCAATGGCACGGTGGAGGTTCGAGTTCAGGATGATGGACCTGGGCTCTCTGGCCCTTACTCATGCGAAGACCAGGGCATCGGCTTGGCGAACACGCGCGCACGGTTGCGACAGCTTTACGGCGAAGACGCGAGACTGGAAATCGAGAATTGCAACGGCGGCGGGGCCGCTGTCACCATGAAATTCCCCTTCCATGACTCTCATCGGGAATCATGAGAACACATGCCTATGACAACACTGATCGTGGATGACGAACCGCTGGCGCGGGAAGGCTTGCGGCTATTGCTCTCCAGGGACCCCGAAGTTTCAGCAATTCTCGAGGCCAAGGACGGACGTGAGGCAGTCGCCGCAATTCGCGAGCGCGGTCCGGATCTCGTGTTTCTGGATGTGCAGATGCCGGAGATGGATGGATTCGAAGTCGTGCAGACCATTGGCGCGGAATCCATGCCAGCCGTCGTTTTCGTGACGGCCCACGATCAGTATGCGATTCAAGCCTTTGAAATCAATGTGCTCGATTATCTGCTCAAACCGGTGATCGAAGAACGTTTCGTCAAGGCATTGGTAAGAGCCAAAGACCGAATCCGTTCTAATGTCGCAGCTGATTCGAGCCGGCAGATTATCGGATTGCTCGAGACCATCGCGGCTCCGCAGAATTATCTGAAGCGCCTGGCGATACGGTCAGCAGGCAAAACTATATTCCTGGATGTCGAAGACGTGGATTGGATAGGAGCCGCCGAGAATTATGTGGAACTACACGTTGGCAGGGCCAATCATCTGCTGCACGTAACCATGAACGGTCTTGAAAAATCTCTCGATCCAGAGATCTTCCTTCGCATCCACCGTTCGACCATCGTCAATCTTGACCGGATCAAGGAAGTGCAATCGGGTGCGCATGGGGAATACCTGATCACTCTCCGAGACGGAGCACGGCTCCAATCCGGGCGAACCTATTCCGACCGACTGAAGGCTCTCGTGAACAACCCCTTCTGACCATTCCCTCCACCTAGTTGGTCAAAGAATTCCACCTGCTCGTCAAGATCTGCTTTTGGCGAGATTGTGTATGGGCCAAACTGCCTCCGGGATGGAGGTCAAAGGTGAGAAAAGCCGTGCTGATGCTGCTTGCAAGCGCAGTCTTGTCGCTCAGCGCCTTGTACGCGGCCGATTCCGTGCAATTCCCTGCCAACTTTCGACGCTGGGTTCACGTGGGAACCGGAGTGATCATGCCCGGCGCCAACCCGCAACTGGCGAGCGAAGAACGTATGCACCACATCTTTGCAAATCAAAAGGCGGTCGACGGCTACTCATCGGGCGACTTCGCTGATGGTTTCATCATCGTGTACGAATTGCGCGAAACACAACAGAAAAATGGGGCCGTCTTCGAAGGCGAGCGCAAAAGAGTGGACGTGATGATCAGAGATTCAAGCCACTACAAAGATACGGGAGGATGGCGGTTCGAACGGTTCTGGGGTAACGAACAGGCACAGGATGCCGTTCACGACTCGGGCGTCTCATGCTTCCAATGTCATTCGAAGGCGAATGCGCACGGATTCATCTTCAGCCAGCTCGACCCTCAAGGCGCTCCCTACCGTGCTGGGGGCCGTCGACGCTGAGCTATCGGCTCTTTTATCTGCGCCAACAACGATGGGTGCCAAGGCGCAGAACGGCCAGGTTGGTACTGCAAGAATTTTGGTGAACTCTTGGGGTAAGAGCACGGATTAAACAATAGGCGGACAAAGCCAACAAAAATTAGGAGATAAAACGATGAAGAAGCGTTTGGCAGGAATGATCTTGGTGGGTTCAGTTTTGGCCCTGGTTCCATTTGCCGCGAGCAGCAATTCTGCAGAGGATGCAAAGATAGTCTCTGCTCTGGATACACAATATCAAGCCGCCGTGAAGAGCAATGATTGGGCGACGATGGATCGGATACTCGCTGACAATTTCGTAGTCGTAACCGGCTCTGGCAAAGTGTACACAAAAGCCAATCTGATTCAAATGGCCCAGACTCACCGCGTTCAATATGAGCATCAAGAGGATTCGGATCAAACCGTTAAGGTTTGGGGTGATACCGCTGTGGTCACAGCAAAACTGTGGATGAAAGGAATGGACCAGGGGAATCAGTTCGAATGGCACATTTGGTTCAGCGACACATACGTGCGGACTCCCGGCGGATGGCGATACGTGCACGGCCAGGCTTCGCTCCCTCTGGAGGACGAGAGGAAGTAAACATTTGGGTTGGTTGCGTGACATCCGACTTGTTCAGCTGATAGGCACATACGCCCAGGACGATCATTATCCTGTCGGTTGCGGGTCCTGCGCGACGGTACAACGCCGACAAGCTGTGGATTCGCTGCATCTTTGAGCCCTTCGTCATCGGTGCACCAGTTGGATAAAACGAACGTTCGTGCTATTATGTCGCTTGCATTAAGGCATGGCTTTTAAACGAAAATCTGCTGCCGTGGCAAGGAAGAAGTTTGGGCACAAGGGCGCGCGCACGCGCGAAAGCATACTTCGGGCTGCGGTGGACTTGGCCTCGCTAGAAGGTCTAGAAGGGCTTACCATCGGCCGGCTTGCCAGTGAGTTGAAGATGAGCAAGAGCGGCCTATTTGCGCACTTTGGTTCCAAGCAGGACTTGCAGCTCGCTACCGTCGAAATGGCAAGTGAGATATTTAAGGACAAGGTGGTGCGGCCGGCTCTCGCGGAGCCGAAGGGAATGCCCCGTCTTCTAGCTCTGTGCGAGCAGTGGCTCAGTCACGTGGAAAACAAGGTGTTTGCCGGAGGGTGCTTCTTCACCGCAGCTTCTTTCGAATTCGACAGCCGGCCCGGGCCGGTACGCAGCGCAATCGTCAAAGCCATGAGCATGTGGCTCTTGACGTTGACGCGCTCGATCGAGGAAGCGCAAAAGATCGGCCATCTCAAGGGGGATGTAAAGGCCAATCAACTTGCGCTGGAGATCTATTCCATGGCCGTGGGCGGGCACTGGGCGTCTCAATTGCTCGGACAGAAGACCGCACTCCCCAACGCGCGGGAAACGATCCGCAACCGCTTGGATTCCGTTTGCCTGACCGAGCAGTGCGCGAGGCGAAGCGAGAGAGAGGAGTCCAACACAAATGCGAGCGGTTGATGCCCACTGCATGCTCCTTGGTTTAAAGGGGAAGGGTCCAGCAGATTCACAGAGCCTCTGACCCCGCCCGCCTCCGAAGGTTTGTCACTATCGGGCGTGGAGAGCTACCATTACGTGACCGTCAGTTCACGCACATCTCCCAGCGCTACGAGATGACCGGCTGGAAGGTCCCGGCTTGCGATCACGACTCCTCAGACCGGTTCGAGCATCGTGCGACGCACGGAATAGGCTCCTGCGATAACCAGGACAGCAAGCCCGGCGATTCTTAGGGTGCGGTTCATCGTCATCCTTAGAAGAACTGGGGTAATGCAGATATTCGACCACCAAACGTCAGGTACGTTCTTGCGCACGCGGATTGCAAGATCAGGTGATCCTGATCAACAAAAAATGCATGCGACCTGACGAAATAACCGGCCCTTCATCCCCCAACGGGCGACAAAGATAACATCGTGCCTCTGCCCAAAAGGCGCGCCGAGATTGAGAGAGGAGTCCCGCCCCACCAGGAAAATTCACAAGCACACACACACACTTGGCCGAGGATGCTACGGCCCAGCTCCTGTGCTTGCAACTCAACCTTTGCCGTAGTCCTTCTGGGCTAAGGTACGCTTCTAGCAGGAGACGCTGTTTTTCTTACGAGATGGCGTGGACCGATAATCCGCGACATGTAAGCACACCATTGGGGCCCAACGCAGGTATTGCCGTTCCGCTCCGGTGCCTTCTGAGATCGCGAGACGGGTCGTGGATGGCGTTCCCTGCGGCTGCAATCCGTTCTTCCATCTTGCTTGTTGCAACCTCTCGAAGTGCACCCGCATATTGTCCCTTCCAGCGGGGGCAACGCCCATGCCTCTTCGACTTTAGACCCCGGCTGCAGCCGCGGCTTGGCTCCGTGATAGCCTCCACTCATCCATCTCAGAACCCGGTGCTGCGACGTTAGGAACTCGTTCGATTTGTGCCAGCAGGGACCGCGCCGCGGCCTCACCGATCTTTATGACATGGTTTTGCCTGTCGGATTCCCTTCGCAACGTCCCGATCGATATTGCGATTCGCGGAGCACCAGGAGCCTGTATGGCCGCATTGATCGTGATCCAACCTTCCGGCCCTGCTGGCAGAAGAT
>Ga0126373_10000169_pt1 | contig 44452 bp, 46 predicted proteins | sample PanSoiMetPlot_11_FD_92545 | JGI IMG/M metagenome (GOLD analysis project Ga0126373, IMG submission 92545) | Tropical forest soil microbial communities from Panama - MetaG Plot_11 | ecosystem: Environmental > Terrestrial > Soil > Tropical forest > Bulk soil | place: Panama | collected 2016-02-17 | reverse complement strand
CTTGAAAAGCAACGCTTTCTCTGGATCGCTTGTTTCGGTGGATTTCTTGTGTTGGCGACCTGGGTTGTCGTACCAAGTGAACCAGATGAACCGAGACTCGGAATGCCAACGCAGTCCGCGTGGAAGTTTTGCTCTTTTTTTGTCCTTCACGTGATCTGTTTCTTACAGATCAGCCCATCCGTCAAACGAGCGCTATTCTCGGCTCGCGATGCCGAAAGGCAACCAGTCCACGCAACAAGGGAGTTCGGAGTACGCCGGTAGTGTCGATCGGCCCGACCACGGGCCGGCGCTGTTTGCCGCTGGATACCGGGGCGTCGCCCCTTGTGCCGGCGTGTTCGCGAATCAAATGTTGCCAGCTGGATGTTGCCAGTTACCACCTGGGAAACAGGTGAAGGACCGTAACTGTTTGAAAAGATTTGGCTGCCCCCCAGGGATTCGAACCCCGATATGCTGATCCAGAGTCAGCTGTCCTGCCGTTGAACGAGGGGGCAGCAAAGTTTGATTGTGCTTTGATTTTATGGGTCGACGCGGGCTTGGTCAACTTTGCGAGATCAAGAACGGGCAGTGAGATTTCTGGCTAGAATCTCATTATCAACATCGCGAGCAAGGAGCCGTACATGGTTACCGCAATGGAACGCGCCCTCACAAATACTGACTACGCCGAACTCGCTCGCCGAACGCTCGAACCCGAGCAGTGCGCGCTCGTAGTCATCGACATCCAGGAGAAGTTGCTTCCACCGATCTTGCAGAAAGAGCAACTGGTGCGGAATGTGCAGTTGCTGATCCGTGCCGGCGGCATCCTGAAGATCCCTGCGCTAGTCAGTACGCAATACGTGAAAGGACTGGGCCAAACCGTCCCCGGGATCTCTTCCCTGCTCCCCGGTACAGTTCCCGTCGATAAGACATTGTTTTCCTGCTTCGGCAGCGACTTATTCTGCTCTGCTCTCAAGCGCATGCCCGGGCAGCGCAACACTCTCCTGCTGTGCGGCATGGAGAGTCACATTTGCGTGATGCAGACTGCACTCGGGGCGCTGCGCGAAGGATACCTGGTTCACATCGCATCGGACGCGGTGAGCTCACGCACAGAATGGAACTGGAAGATCGGCCTGGACCGCATGCGCGCTGCCGGAGCAATCATTTCCTCGACAGAAATGATCATCTATGAACTGATGCGATCGTCGTCCTCAGCAGCGTTCAAGGAGTTGTTGCCACATCTGAAGGGATAAAGTTTCAAAGTTCTAGAGTTTCAAAGTTTTCAAAGTTCGGGGTCTGGGCTTCAAGGTCTAAAGGCGACGCACTTTTACTTTGAAACATTGAAACTTTGCCTACGCTCCCGCCCGCTCCGCAGGCTCCTCATCTTTTTTCTTCACCCTGACCACCGTAATCTTCGCGAATCCTTCCTGGAAAGATGGCGGCTTCAGCTTGGCTGCCATGCGCCGCATCACATCTTCCGGGACGACCCGATCACGCCGCTGATGCCGCTCGATGCAAACCTCCAGTGGCACGTCGAAGAAGACCGCGTGCACTTCGTAGTTCTGGTCTCTGGCGAGTTTGATCCAGTGCTGGCGCTCTTGTGGAGTCAGGTTGGTCGCGTCCACATAGTTCATCGGGCGTCGGGCAATGAGCCGCGCCTTCAGCATCGATCGCAGATTCGAGAACACCAGATCCTGGAATCGCTGCTCGCGCACGTCATCAAACAATATTGACCGCATCATATCGGTCGAAAGCGCAGTGACGTTGTGCCGCTTGAACCACGTGCTCTTGCCCGAACCTGGTAAACCGATCGCGAGCACGACGACTCCCTTCGGCGGACGCGCCGGAGCACTCGGCACTATCGTGGGCGCAGGCGGCGCTTGCGGCACGGACTCTGGTACCGCCTCGACCTCAGCAGGTTCGGCGGCAACTTCGGGCTCTGCCACATAGGCTTCTGGCTCGGGCGCTTCGGGTTCCTCCGTTGGACCGACGGTAATCCCCTTGGGCGTGAAAGCCTGGGCGACAGCCTGCTCTCGTCCTCGCCCACCTCTCCCTCGACCTCCGCGGCGGCGACGTCCGCGCGCGCGCTGCCCACTGCTAGCTGAAGTCAATGAACTTTTCGGCCGCTGACGCTCGGAGCGGACCGGCTCTTCCGGTGAGGCTTGCGCGTCCACTTCGGGTTCACGAGTGATTTCGACTGGTTCGTTGTGGCTGGCCTCCGGCTCGGCTCGTTCGGCTTCCTCCGCATCGAAATATGCGGGCTGCAACGGCGGAGGAGCCGGCTGACTCTCCTTCTCCTCGGCTTGTTTCTTTTTGCGCTGTAGGCGCTCACGCATCCATTTACGCATGTTCAGGCTTGTAACACAGATTGCGGGATAAGAGCAATTCACGGAAGCACTTGCGAACCAAGCATGTCAAAAAGTGAGAAATCGCGGAGCGGCAAGACGAAACACGAGAAAAGTCAGATTCCCGGCTAGCCTTCTCCCCCACGCTCGCCCAGGGACCCCCACACTTGTTTTGACCTCTTTGCCGCCTCCCGCACATAATAGCCGGCAATGCGCACGCCCCCTGACCGCGTCTCAAGCTCCACCGTTCTCGACCGGGAACTCGAAGGCAAGAAGGACGCCGGGCCGTCCAGCCCGCGCATTCGATGCCCCCTCTGTGGCTGGTCGCCGCGCCAAGAGGACGTTTGGGCGTGCATATGCAAGCATCACTGGAACACCTTCGATACCGGAGGCGTGTGCCCGGCCTGCCTGCAGCGCTGGACAGAAACACAATGCCTCTCCTGCCATCGCTGGTCGGCCCATTCAGATTGGTATGAACAGTGACGACCATCGTCGTCAAAGAGATTGGTCGATAACAGCCATTCCCGAACCATTTCGTTCCCCGCACTTGCCCCGCAATTCTCGCCCGACCCTGCCCCATACAACTAATCCAGCATTGCTCCTTCGGGATGCTCAAACGCGCCTTTTTCCTGGCCCGCTGTCAGCTTTATCAGTTCCCCGGAACAGTTAGGTTCCCTAACGTAAAAACGCAAGTTTCTTCTGGAACGGAGCTCTCAGTGCCGATGCCAGGAAGGAGCTTCACCCGAGCGCTGAACCGGAGGACAACAAATACTATGAGACGGCATGTATTTCTTATCTCGGCGATCGTATTGCTCACCAGCCCTGTCATCTGTGCGCAAACGGAACCCGGCGGACCCAACCGCGACGCAGCTTTTTGGGTCGACCACTGGTCCCGCCTTCCGGTGATCGTTTTCGGTCCCGAAGAGGAGACGTTCTATCAGAACATGCAAGTGATCCTGTTCCCGTATAACGATCATGACGAGCCCTCGAATCCGAGTGCCCTCGACAGCAATGCGCAGTGGCTGAAGGATCATCCCAACGTGCGCTTCTATGTCGACGGATACGCATCATCGCGAGGCGACTGGCTCTACAATCTTCACCTTTCGCAACGACGCGCTGACTGGGTCAAACAGCAACTGGTGAGTCACGGCATTGCCGAGAGCCGCATCAAGGTAAGCGCAGGATGGGGAGAGCTGTATCCGGTTTGCCCCGAGGCAAACGATGAATGTTGGACCAAGAACCGCCTCGTCCGGTTGGTATACGCTCCCAATTGAAACGTAATACGGCTGCTGCGACAAGAATTCGCGCCCACACTGCACGTTCGGTTTGTCCGTTACTTGCCGATAGAAACTGCGCGATTCAGGGATTACACTAATCCTAGGTTGCGAAATCCTCCCGATTGGTGGGCGAGAGAATATGACGTGCCTCGGTCGCCGCTCGTTCCTGCACAAGCTTTCTGGTGTACTTAGTGCCTCGATTGTTCTGTCTGCGGCGGCTTGGGCGCAGCACCCAATGGCTCCGGCGGTGCATTCACCCGGAGCACCCATTCATGTATCTCCTCCGCCTACCGTGTACCACCCACCCATCATGCCAGCGCCGACAATGCGTCCTTCCGTTCCCTACTCTCCTCCTCAATACGGAACTGTTCGGAGTCCGGGCGCACTCGGCACTACGATCATCCTCCATCCCGTGCACCCGATCCGGCCCATTCGCCCTTTCCCCCCGGCCGTCCTCGTTTACAGTCCACGGTTTTTCTTCGGCGATCCATTCTGGCGATTCAACTCCTGTTGGTCGACAAATTGTGAGCTGTTTTGGCCGTGGACGTTCGGCTACACCACGATTTCCTCTTCCGGTCCCGTCAACTACGTTGCGCAGGCGACTGAAACCCCGGTATACGTCTACGGCGGGGAGAGAGAGGACTTCCCGCAGCTCTTTCTGAAGGACGGAACGATTCTGAACGTGACCGACTATTGGGTAGTGGACGGCCAGCTTCATTTCAAGCTCATTGAAGCCATCGGTCAGAACCCGGTCGAGCGGTCAGTTCCATTCGAAGACCTGGACTTGCAAAAGACCGTAGATGCCAACTCAGCCAGAGGGTTCCGCTTCGTGCTGCGCAACGCGCCCGTGGAACAATATCTGCACGACCATCCGGAAGAACCACCGCCCGCGTTGCCTCCGTCTCATCCGTAAAGCGATCTCGTCCCATGTCCGCGGAAAGACTCATACAATGAAGCTATGGCAAGCCAGATCCCTTCCGCGATTTCCGGACAAAAATACATTTCGCTGACCACGTTCCGCAAAACCGGTGTGGGGGTTCCGACTCCCGTCTGGTTCGGGGAAGACAACGACAGGCTTTATGTGATGACACGCAGTGACATGGGCAAGGCGAAACGTATTCGTAACAATGCCCAGGTAAAAGTTGCGCGCTGCTCAATCCGGGGAAAGGTCACGGGACCGGAGTTCTCGGCAACCGCTCGCATCCTTCCGCCCGAAGAACACCAGAATGCGAGAAAAGCGATCAACCACAAATATTGGATGGCGAGGATTCCCCTCATCTGGTCGAGGACAGACACCTATTTCGAGATCACGTTTGCGTGAATCAAGTCACAGTTTCGTCGATGCGTTCTGAAAGACTCTGAATTGGCGGGAACCCGTCCGGTAGATTTCGCCGCGACTACAATATCTCAATGTCCACGCAAACCTGGAATCCTTCCCGCTACGCCACGAATGCCGCATTTGTCCCCGCGCTCGGCCAGCCCGTGCTCGAGTTGCTTCAGCCTCAGCCGGGGGAACGCATTCTCGATCTCGGCTGCGGCGATGGAGTGCTAACCGAGAAATTGGCCGCAACCGGAGCACAAGTTGTAGGCGTGGACAGTTCCCCAGACATGATTGCCTCCGCCCGCCAGCGCGGACTCGACGCGCGGGTGATGGACGCGAGCAAGTTGACCTTTGATCAAGAGTTTGACGGCGTGTTCTCGAACGCAGTATTGCACTGGATCAAGGATGATCCGGATGCCGCCATTGCATGCGCTTACCGGGCTCTGCGTCGTTCCGGACGGTTCGCCGGAGAGATGGGTGGGCATGGATGCGTTGCCGCCATCAATCTTGCGCTGATTGTGGGGCTAGAGAAACGCGGAATCAAACATGCCGCCAGTGTCTGTCCCTGGTACTTCCCGACTGTCGACGATTACTCCGCTCGGCTGGAACGCGCGGGATTTGTCGCAGAAAGTGTCCAACTGATCCCGCGTCCCACACCGCTTCCGACCGGGATGCGCGCCTGGTTGGAGACTTTCGCCAATCTTTTTTGTGCGAAGTTGCCTGAAGACCAACGAGAAGGGTTTCTGGACGAAGCTACCGAGATGCTAAGGCCCGTGCTCTGCGATGAGCGGGGCCGCTGGACCGCCGACTACATGCGCCTTCGGTTCCTGGCCCGCAAAAGATAAAAAGCAGGTTCTTCCCGTCGATCAGCACGCGGCAACCACCACACATCCCGGTTCCGTCGATCATGATCGGGTTCAAACTGACGACGGTATGAATGTTTTCCTTTCGTCTGAGCGCAGAAACAGCCTTTATCATCACGATCGGCCCAACCGCAACCACCAGGTCGATCCGAGTCCCGTTCTCGATCAACTGCCGCAGCTTGTCGGTCACAAATCCTTTATCCGCGTAGCTGACATCATCTGTGGTGATCAGCAGCGCATCGCTGACCGCGCGCATTTCTTTTTCAAGGATCACCAACTCGTTGTTGCGCGCCCCCACAATCGAGATCATCCGGTTCCCCGCCCCCTTCAGCACCGCCGCTGTCGGATAGGCCAAGGACCGAATCGCCACCTTCGAGCATGTTCAACCGGTGGGTGGCCTTCCCCGCCGACTGTACGACGATGTTGATCGTGCCCTTCACTGGGTCGGAGCTTTCGATGGTCACCGGAATCCGCTCGCCCTCTTCATAAATCCGCAAAATGACGAACTGCCCCGGCTTCTGTTTGCGCGCAACGCGGGGGCGCTTCGAGAACAAAACGCTTGATCGCCGGCGCAAGGAATTGTGCATGGATGATTTTGAACACGATGCTTCCGCCTAAAGACAGGCTGTTTGATTGTGGGCGGAGGTCGAAGACACCGGCTGTGATTCAGATCACAAGCCGCTGTGCGGTGATGCCGGGCACCTGCGGAACGGGCAGCCCCATCATCAGACGATCCGGGAAAAATCATGGATTGAGCCCTGACCAATGGGCTTTCTGAGTCCTCTTCGTTAGGGTAGAATCAGCCGTCTTTGGCGAGGTGTTGGTGAGATTTGGTTCAGGACAGCGGCTGGGCGTCTATTTGATCGTTGCGCCTCTCGGCGTGGGTGGTATGGGAGAGGTGTATCGCGCGACCGACACCCGGCTGCATGGAGACGTTGCGCTCAAGGTTCTGCCACCCGACATGGCGTCCGACCCCGAGCGGCTCGCGCGCTTTCAGCGGGAAGCACGGGCAGTCGCCGGGCTAAATGATCCTCACATCGTCACGCTGTACTCGGTTGAAGAAGCTGAGGGTATCCCCTTTCTCACCATGGAGTTCGTTGCCGGGGAGTCGCTCGACCGGAGCATTCCAACGCGCGGGCTGCCCGTCGTACAGATGCTGGAGATCGCCCGTGCGCTGGCGGACGCGCTTGTGGCGGCGCATGAAAAAGGGATCATTCATCGCGATCTTAAGCCAGCCAACATCATGGTTAGTAGCGAGGGGCGCATCAAAATCCTGGACTTCGGGCTGGCCAAGGAAACAGCGGCGACAGCCGACGACGCAACGATCGATCGCACGGAACTGGGACGCGTGATCGGCACGCCAGCCTACATGTCGCCGGAACAGGTTTTGGGGCGCGAGGTGGATGCGCGAGCCGATATCTATTCGCTCGGTATTGTCCTCCATGAGATGGCGACGGGGCGGCGCGCGTTCCAGGCAGCAACTTCGGCCGAACTGGTCTCTGCAGTCCTGCGCGATACTCCGCCGGTTGTGACTGAGGTGCGTCCGGAGTTGCCGCCTGAGTTGGCGCGCTTAATTCGCCGCTGCATCGAAAAAGATCCGCTGCACCGCTGGCAAACCGCCCGTGACGTCGCCAACGAACTGCGCGATCTGGAGCAGTCGCGAAGACAGGCGTCCTCGCCCGGACAAACCCTCGGCCCTTCGGTCGCCGTCATGCCCTTTCAGAATCTCAGTTCCGATCGCGAGAACGAATACTTCAGCGATGGCCTGGCCGAAGAAATCCTGAACGCGCTCAGCCAAGTGGAGGGGCTGACTGTGGCGGCACGCGCTTCCTCCTTCTACTTCAAGGGCAAGTCGACGGAAATGAGCGAAATCGCCAGCCGTTTGCGCGTCGCGAACGTTTTGCAAGGAAGCGTTCGCCGGGCCGGCAATCGCGTCCGGGTCATGGTGCAGCTCGTCGACCTGAGAAATGGCTTCCAGCTGTGGTCGGAGCGGTACGACCGTCAAATGGAAGACATCTTCGAAATACAGGACGAGATCGCGCACGCAATTGCGGACCGTTTCAAAGTGACATTCGGAAGCGGCGCGCGGCGTTCGACGACCAACGTCGAGGCCTACGAACTGTACCTGAAGGGCCGCCACCTCTGGCACCAGCGCTCGCCGGCGACATTACGGGCTGCGATCAAAAGTTTCGAGCAGGCCATCCAGCTCGATCCCGAGTACGCGTTGGCCTACTCGGGCCTGGCCGATTCCTACGGCATCCTCCAGTTCTACGGTTGGATGGCGCCGGAGGAGGGCCGCAAGCCGGCATATCACGCCATGATGCAGGCTGTGAATCTGGCGCCGGGCTTGTGGGAAGTCCATTTTTCGCGTGGCTTCTACTCGATTTACTTCGAACGAAGCTGGCAGGACTCGGGAATGCATTTCGAGAAAGCGCTGCAGATCAATCCGCGATCCGCTCTGGCACATGTGTACTATGGCCTCTACTTGTTGACCGCCGGCCGAAACGAGGAGGCCGTGCCGCATGGCGCTAAGGCCTGTGAACTCGATCCGCTCTCTCCGGTCATTCACTGCATCTCGACCTCGATCTTCATGAATACCGGTCGCTTCGAAGAAGCGGAGCGGCGAGCCTTCAACGCGCTCGAGATGCAGCCCGACTACCTCTTTGCCTTATGGATGAGAAGCCTTGCGCTGACTGGGTTGGGGCGGCATGAGGAGGCGATCGCGTCGATGGAGCGGGCCGTCATGCTCTCTCGTGCTCCCATCTTCGCCGGGGTCCTGGGACTAATTTACGCGCGCGCCGGGCGTCGGGAAGATGCAACCCGTCTTTTGCGCGAAATCGGGGAACGGGGCACCCGCGGAGAGTACATCCCGAGTTTCTCGAAAGTGACGATTTGTGTAGGTTTGGGCGATATTGAGGGAATGCGTGCTTCGCTGGCAGAAGTGATCTCGGAAGCAACTTCTCCTCTTCCCATCCGGGTCATTTGCGGCAAGTACCTCGAGGAGTTTCGCAATGACCCTGAAATTCGGCGGCTGCATTTTGAGCTATTTGGGTGGTAATTCACTGCTTTGGCTGGCCATCTTGCCGGGTGCACCGCTAGAACCTAATTCCCTTCCGGTTTCAGAATCACCCCCTGGCTCGTTCGGCTGTTCATCACGACCTGGAGCGGTTTTGCGAATTGCAGATGGCGCACGCATCCCCGCTCTTCCACCGCCGCCTGCTCCGCGAGCCATTGCCAGTCGAGTGATCCTTCACCCGCATCTGGATTCACGGTGAAGTACCCCACCTGAAATGCGCTCAGGTTCTGAAAGAAATGACTACCCTGCGAAGGCGAAACGCGGAAGTCGCGAAAACCCGCTTCGACGATCGCACGCGCGCCAGCAATTTCATCCCACTCGACAGGGATTCCCAGCCAAGGATCATTCGACCCCCAGCGGCCGACCCCAAGCAAAAGGTAAGGACGATTCTCCGCGCTCAAGACTGCGTTGAACTGGGCCACCGCCTCGGCCACTTCCCGGCTGCGGCTTCGCTCGAAGCGGTGCAAATCAACGACGACTGCGTCATGTAAATTGTCGATCTTCCCGTTGCCCAGAACCTTGGTGCTGCGGCAGACGACCTGGGCTGGATCAATGTCTCCGATCGTCAACTCTTCGTGATCGCGCGCCAGCGTCAGCGGCCGAATCTGCAGAAATCCGAACTCGGCCGGTTCTTCTCCTTGCGGCAGGCGCACCGCGAATTCGATTTCCACGGGATTGCCCAACGCATCTTCTCCGGCCCGAACCAACACTTCGAGGATTTGTGCCAGCGGGAAGACGCCGTGCTTCAACATCGGGGCGAACGTTACGACTCGCGCTCCCGGCCGGCTCAGACCGTCATACACCGCATGATTGTCGGAGGAATAGGTAGAGGCCACCGCATGCAACGTCCCATCGGCCTCGGCGACGTCCAACCCATAACGAACTTCCCGTAAGTGCCCTGGACCTGTCCCGTGCGGAACGCCGTCGAGTTCGAGCGCGCAGAATTCGGTCTGCGTGTTGGCGAGGATGTCTTCCACCGAAGAAAACTGCAGCAAGTTGCGAGGATAGCGGGGACAAAAGCTCATGCACTTGCCGCCATCGACTACAGTGCGGCCTAACCCCAGCGCCACGGCGGCAATTCCGTCAGAAAATGTCATAGGCTCGATCGGGTAGAAATTGTGAGAGCGCACCACACCCGAAAAATCCGGATAAAACCTCGGCCCGTGCGCCGTTCCGACCACCTGCTGCAGAATGACCGCCATCTTCTCTTCTTCCAGGCGATACGGGGTCGCACGGACGTAGGTCTTGGCGTGCTGGCTGAAGGTTGACGCATACACCAGCTTGATGGCCTCGGACAACTCGTCGAATCGCGTTTCAAGATCGGGCTGTTGATTGCCCAGCATGAACGTCTCATAGACGCCGGTAAATGGCTGGTACTGCGAATCTTCCAGAAGGCTCGACGATCGAACGGCGATCGGATAGTGAACCTCCTCTAAAAACGAGCGCAGACTCTCCTGCAGAGACACGGGCAGCGGTGAATCGAGAAAGCGTTGCCGAATCTCGCTGTCGTCGTCGCAATGCAGAGCGAAGTCGCCAAGATTGTTCTCGGCCAGGAACTGTTCGAAGATGTCGGTCGCAATCACGACGGCGGGAGGAACGCCGATCCGCACGGCGGAAAAGCGCCTGGCGATCCGCCGGGTGCGCAGCAGATGCCGCACGAAGGCCAGGCCGCGAGCCTTGCCGCCCAGCGATCCGGCACCGATACGCAAAAAACTGGACTGCGACGGCTTGTAGGTATCCGGTCGAAAATCACCGATCAAAACCTCATTCTGTTCGCGCCGGTAATCGTTGATCGACTCGATCAGATTCCGCCGCAGGTGCTCAGGCCCGTTGAAGTCTGACACTTTCCGCGGACGCAGCTTGGCGGCCAGGGCAAATTCCGTGCGCGCCATGAGCCAATGGGAGAAATGATTGCGCTGCGCGTGATACATCAGGCTGTCTGCCGAGATGGTCTGCAGCTGTTCTTCCAACTCATTTAAATCTTTCGCGCGTCCCACTTCGCGCTGGTCCGGCAGGCGGAACACGAAATCGCCGAATCCCAACTGATCCGTGAGAATGCGCCGCAGGTCTTTCAGCAGGGTGGGCGAGCGCTTGCGCAGAAACGAATAGCCCTCGGCGTGCGCGCGCGGACGAAACTCGGTGCGGCTGGTCTGCAAAACCACAGGCACGTCCGGAGTCAAACTCTTTACTATGCGTGCCAGTTCGAATCCCGCTTCCGGGCTCAACCTGCCGTCCCAAGGGAACTCCACATCCGACACGATGCCGAAAATGTAATCGCGATATTTCTGAACGAGTTCGGCGGCGTTTTCGAAATTCGATGCCAGCAGAATCTTCGGCCGGGCCTGCATGCGCACCAGTTTGTGCGCGACGTTGATGCCTTCCTGAATCACGCGCCGCGACTGCTTGATCAGCTCGGTATAGATCACCGGCAGGAACGAAGAGTAGTAGCGGATATTGTCTTCCACCACCAGCAGCACCGGAACGCCCATCGAGCGCGTATCGTGCAGCACGTTGTACTTGTCTTCGATGTACTTGACAATCGCAATCAAGATGCGGGCGGTTCCCTGCCACAAGAAAACCCGGTCAATGTCGGTGACCGGATTGCGCGCAATAAAACCTTTGATTTCGCGGTAGTTGTAGCCGAGCACCACAACCGGAATATCGAGTCCCGCGCGGCGCACGGCACGGGCCAGATCGGCGGCATTTGTATCGCCCACTGCGAGATTGGTAACGATCAGATTGAACTGCGGATTGGCGCGCGCCAGGTCGAGCGCTTCCGCCGAACTCGAAACGTGGGTGATGCTGGGAATCTGCCGCAGGTTTAGTTCGAGCGATTCGTCGATCAGCAGTTCATTGAGCCGTCCGTCTTCGCGCAGGATGAACGAGTCGTACAGGCTCGACACGAGCAGAATGTTCTGCACGCGGAATGGCATGAGATTCTCGAAGCCTTCGAAACGCTCTTCGGCGTCGAGAATGGGTTCGGCGATACGGGGCAGGGACATGGCCGGCAATAATCATAGCCTTATCCCTGCCTCCTTCTATAGGAGGCGCTGGGAAAATTTGAAATGGGTCACAAAGCTTAACTGAACCGGACGTTGATAGGGATTGCCCCAGGTCTCGCTGCAGTGGCGAGACACGGGGATGTCGTAAGCCGATTCGATTCCCGGGTCTCGCAAGACCCGCGAGACTAGGGGCACCCCATATTCTCTGACGGCTTACTTGCTCAGCGTAAAATCCGCTTTGCTACCGCCCGCTACCGTCACCGGTTTCGACTGGTTCTTGGCGCCTTCGTGCCACACGACCAGCTTGTAGCTGCCGTCCGGGACGTCTTTGATTTTGTAGTTCCCGCCGTCATCTGTCTGGGCAAAATAAGGAGTCGGGCTCACGATGAGATATCCCGCCATGTCCGGATGCACGTTGCAGAGCAGTGGTACGGCCCCCGGCTTGTCGAAGGTAAACGAACGTTTTTCCCCTTTCGGCCAGGTGCCAAGGTTTTTCGTTAGCTTCTTGTCACCACCGATGCTCGGCCAGAAGACGTTGTGAGCCACGTTGTCGTCGTTCTTAAAATCGACGGTTGTGCCCTGTTGCACCACGACGACGTTCGGCGAAAACGTCAGTGACTTCTGATCGATGACCGGGTGATCTGTGGGAGCGGCAAACGTCTTGCCTGCGATCACATCCACGTACACTACAGACTTCCCTTTCATTCCGGCGACCTTGCCTTCGATATCGCCAGCCCATGCGGCCATGCTCACTCCAGCCACCACAGTCATCACAGCAACTGCTCGCAATCTCATTATGCTTCTCCTTTGCCCTTCCCTGGCTCGTCTCCCTTGGATATGCGATGAGCAACGAGCGTGAAGCGAACAAAGCTTGCTCAGGTCACTGCTCACCGCTGTTTGGTCATTGCGAATTGCTCAGCGCTTAGAAAATGAATCTCGCCAGCAGATAAACGGTGTTGTTGCTGCTCGCGTTACGCCCCGCGCCGTCATAGTTGTTCTGTGCGCCGTTGAAACGCGTGTATCCGGTGTATTGCGCTGAGAGTTCCAGGTTCTGCCACGGCCAGTAGGCGACGTTCGCGATATAACCCGCACTCCTCGGATCGCCGTTCGCACTACCGCTGAGGTCTCCTGGCGCATAAAGAGATGGATCCACGGTTCCATGCGTGTCGAACCATCCAAATGAGCCGGAAACGCGATAGCCGAAGTGGTATTCGGCATTCGCCATCACGGTGTTCAGGTGATGGCTGCCCGGCGACGCCGCCCCCAACGCGGCCATGGCTGCCAGGTTGGAATTTTCGCGAATGTAGGTGCCGCGGAGCGAGAGCACGTCGGTCCGGAATAACGTTCGGTCGATCTGTGTGTCGAAGGCAACATCGGTGAAGTCATCTTCCATACCCGTGATTGCATTCGGACTCGACCGCATGTGCATGCCGTAGGTGCCGATTTCGAACTGAGTCTTGCCGGTGAGCTGTTGGAACGCAAAGCGCCAGTACGGGGCCAGCCCGCGCACGTTGAATGCGAAGTCAGTGCCTGCATTTGGCTGACCTGCGCCGATGTGCTGCGAGCGGTAAAGCGTGGCATCCAGGTACAGGTGGTTATTCCACATCGCGTAGCCACCGAATCCGGCAACATCCTGCCCCAAACTGGAAATGATGGGAGCAGCCGTGGGCGTCGGGGCAAAGTTGTCTGCAACAAACGGATAGCCCCACGCTGGTGTGCTATTCCACAAGTCTTCGATTGTCGGGTTATTGTTGACGTTCAGTCCGAACACCAATTCCTTACCGCCGACCGTCGTCTTGTTCGCATAGCGGACGTCGGTGTTGTCCATGCTGAAGTGATCATCCTGGACATCGTAGGTGACTTGAAGGAAGCTGCCGACGTGCGAAGTCCACGCGCCTGACAGGAACAGAGAAACGTCCTGCGGCATTTCGAGGCTTCCATTCTGAGTGCCGGGAATGGGGGACTTCGTTGAAGTAAACGACGTCTGCAACCAGGCCGAGAGCGGTAGAGAAGCCAGAAGATCCAGCGCCGCACGCTTTTTGGTTCCATCGGCCTTTACCACCTTGGTGTCATCGGCTCGATCGACATACCCCAGCAGTTTGAAGCGACGCCCGGCTGGATTGAGTTCCGGAGGATTGTAGTGACATCCACTGCACGGGAGTCCGGTTTGTCTGGCGAAACTGGGAACGGCTTCGGCTTGCGGTGTGTTGAAAGTCAATAAAACGATGGCAAAAACGACGCACGAAACAAACTTCAACGCTGCCTCCTTGCGCACCGGTGTGAAATCCGGGCGCAGACCTGGATTACGTGATTAGGGGGATCACGACTAGGGGGAGAATCGCGAAACAGGGCGCGATTCAGCGTTGATGGTATCGACCGTATAAATTACGTTTGTTGCTATACCGCAAAATGTCTGTAAGGTGTTTGTAAAAATCGGCTCTCGTTTTCATGGATTGAGTACTCGTTCTCTTTTCTATATTTTTTTTACAAGTTGACGAGTTCGATTTTTTCATCACGTTGGCAGCGTGACCGCGCGAACGCGGAGAGCAAGCGACGGCGACTGGTTCCGACGTCTCGCAAATTCGGTAAGACCCTTCGACCTTGCTCAGGGCAGGCTCGACGCAACCCCGTTTTCGGTCGCCTCCTCGTGCTTTCTTAAATTTTTGAATGGGGTACCCCGAGCCTCGGTGGTTTTGCGAGCCCGGGAATGGCATGTTGAATTCTTTTCGCGCACTCGTTTTCTAGCTGGAGCGCGAAACATTGTTTCGTCAGAAAAATCCCTCTCCCTGGAAAAGGGCTCGCGAGAAATCTTGAGATTCTCTTTGTGCGGTTACGAGTCGAAACTAGAGAGTTGCGGAACACCTTTTCGCGGGATGAGCCGAGTCAACGCCCGGGATTGAACCACCATCGGGCTTCCTCCGAAACCAGAGCCGCTGACCTGCTTCGTCGCTGGAATGGCAACGCTGTGCATCCAAGGCGATGTCTCGGGCATTCGCCACCTCCGACAGACCCCTATCTTTTACGTTGGTCGAGCAAAAGGGCCCCGTCCGCAGCCGCGTTAAATCGATTTAACTTATGTTTTTAAGTTACTGAAAAAGAATAACTTGTCTTACTATTCTTGCACGGCCAACAACGTTCGGAACCAGGTCGATCCATGAGGTTTGCGCCAGGTTGCACCGACACCGAGGCAGTGCGTAGCCAACCTTGGGTCTTGACAAAAAATTATGCCCACGGATTAAAAAAAGTTCTTGCAACTTATATACTGTTGTAGTTAAGTATAACAGTGCTACTGGCCATAGCACGCAGTGAGCGGGTCGACCTCGATGCGAGAACAAGTTCCATATGAGGAGAATGAAAATGAAATCGTTTCGTGTTCTGTTGCCACTGGCTGTGTTGTCGATTGTCGGCGCGGCCTTCGCTCAATCGGACGCACAAAAATCTTTCGACACTTTGAAAAACCTTGGGGGCGAATGGGAGGGTGTAGTGACGGTCAATCCGCCGATGCCGGAGATGTCGGGAGACAACGCCAACCTGCATGTTTCCATGCGCGTGACGTCACGCGGTCATACGATCGTGCACGAACTGCAGGAATCCGGAACTCCGCTCGATCCGAAAAAATACGACCATCCGGTCACGATGTTTTATGTCAACGGAGAACAACTGAACCTTGTTCATTATTGCGACGCGGGAAACCGTCCGCACATGGTAGCCCGTAAATCACCAGATGGAAAAACAGTGGAGTTTGACCTCGTCGACATTTCCGGGGGCCAAGAGTACGGACATATGGACCACGGAGTGTTCACGCTGGTGGACGCCGATCACCATATCGAAGACTGGACCTACATGATGCCAGGGGACAAGCCGGTGCATGCGCACATGGACCTGCACCGCGCAAAGTAAGTTGCCCCAGGGCCGGAACAAACCGAGTGGACCATGTATGGAATGCCGCGCCGATGGGAATCCAGGGTCATTCCATTCATGGTCTGAAGAGAGATGGAGGATGCCAATGCACGATAATCCCGGGAGAGTCGCTGGCCTGTGGTATCTGTTGATCGTGCTGCTAGGACCATTGCGACTGATCTACATTCCCAGCAAGCTGTTTGTGAAGGGCAACGCCACGGCCACGGTCAGCAACATCGCCGCCCATCAGTGGCTGTTCCGTGCTGGAATCGTGAGCGACCTGATTGGCGGCGTGGTGCTGGTTTTGCTGGTGCTGGCCTTCTACCGGCTGTTTCGGGGAGTGGACCAGAACCTGGCCGTGCAAGTGGTGATCTTTGGAGGCATCATGCCGGCGCTGCTCTATTTCATCAGCGTGGTGGGCGACATCGCTGCGCTTGCGATTACACGAGGCATTGACTTTCTGTCGGTCTTCAGCAAACCGCAACTCGATGCCCTGGCTATGTTCCTGCTCGTTCTGCGCGACCATCAGTACACGGCGGCAGAAATCCTTTGGGGAGTCTGGCTGTTCCCCCTTGGCATCCTGACTTACAAGTCGCGCTTCATGCCGCGATTTCTAGGCATCTGGCTTATTCTGGGCGGTCTGAGCTATGTGGCGCTGAGCCTGACCGCAGTGATGTTCCCGGCGTATCAAGACAAGGTATTCAAGATATCTCAGCCGGCGATGTTTGGAGAGATAGCTCTAATGCTGTGGCTTCTTATTAAAGGAGCGCGTCCGTCGAGTCAGGCGGGTAGTGCTCGCACGTAGGACGGAACTGGGAGAACGATGGATCACGAGTGGAACGACAGTCAGCCGATTTACCGCCAGCTTCGCGATCGCGTGGTCGCGATGATTCTGGATGGCGTGCTCAAAGAGGGAGATTCCCTGCCCTCGGTGCGTACCGTCGCGGCGGAATACCGGGTCAATCCCCTCACCGTGCTCAAGGGTTATCAACAACTGGTCGACGAGGGCCTGGTTGAAACAAAACGGGGACGCGGCATGTTTATCAACAGTGGAGCGCGCAATCTGCTGATGCAAGGCGAACGCCAGAAATTCCTTGCCGAAGAATGGCCCAGAATTCAAGCCACCATCCAGCGGCTTGGCCTGGATGCAGAAGAATTACTGAAGACCGGCACAAACGGGAACGCGCCGACTTCGAAGAAGCCTGAACCGGCGCACGCCGCAGATCCGGATGCCAGGAATAACAAAAAGGAGGAGCGCTAACCATGCCCTGTATCGAAGCACGCGGTCTGCGCAAGGTATTCGGCTCGACGGTCGCGCTCGCGAACGTCGATTTGCGGGTCGAGGAAGGGCGCATCCTGGGGCTGATCGGCCCGAATGGCGCGGGCAAAACCACCGCTCTGAATGCGATTCTCGGGCTCATTCCGTATGAGGGACAACTCCGAGTGCTCGACCGCGATCCCTGGGCCGAACGCGAACACATGATGTGTGATGTCTCTTTTATCGCTGACGTGGCCGTGCTGCCCCGTTGGATCAAGGTCTCGGAAGCGCTCGACTATGTTGCCGGGGTGCATCCGCGATTTGATCGCGCCAAAGCCGAAGCCTTTCTCGCAAAGACTTCCATCAAGCACTCCAGCAAGGTCCGCGAACTGTCGAAGGGTATGGTGGCACAGTTGCATCTCGCGCTGGTGATGGCCATCGATGCCCGCCTGCTTGTACTCGATGAACCCACATTGGGCCTCGACATTTTGTATCGCAAGCAGTTCTACGACTCTCTTCTAAATGACTACTACGACCGCACGCGCACGATCATCGTCACCACGCATCAGGTGGAAGAGATCCAGCACGTGATTACCGATCTAATGTTCATTGATCGCGGACGGATCGTGTTCAGCTGCAACATGGAAGACTTCGAAGCGCGTTACGCGGAAGTCATCATAAAGCCCGACCGGATTGCGGCGGCACGCGCGCTCAAGCCCCTGAACGAGCGGCAAGTGTTCGGACGCAGCATTTTTCTGTATGACGGAGCGGATCATCAGCAACTCGCTGCATTAGGCGAGGTGCGCACCCCCGGTATCGCCGATCTGTTCGTGGCAGTGATCGGGAATCAGAACCGAAGCACACAAGCGGAATACGCCCAAAGCCGATACGAAGGAGTCACCCCATGACCACTCCGGCGAGCACCATGCCCGAATCGTTCGCATCGCGGCCAGCCGCACCTGCACCGGCGCCGCCTACTCGTCCCTTTTATTGGTCCGTGCGCCGCGAATTTTATGAGTATCGCTCGATCTATCTTGCGCCGCTGGCTATTGGGGGAGTGATCCTGCTCGGGTTCGTGTGGGTGCTGGTGCGCCTTCCGCAGACTCTGCGCACGACCATGGCGATGGCACCGATGGCACACCGCCACGCGCTCGCCCAGCCATTCGACGTCGCGGCCGCGCTGATCATGGCGGCAGCTTTTATCGTGAGCCTGTTCTATTCGCTCGATTGTCTATACGGAGAGAGGCGCGACCGGAGCATTCTTTTCTGGAAGTCGCTCCCGGTTTCCGATGTCACGACGGTGCTGGCGAAGGCAGCCATCCCGCTACTCGCGCTGCCAGTGATCGCTTTCGTTGTGACCTTGATCGTCGAAACCATCATGCTGCTGATCAGCAGCGCGGTGGTGGCGGGGAGCGGATTCAGCGTCGCCGAGTTCTGGAACCGTGTCGAGCTGTACCCCACGTTATGGGGACTGGCGTATCACCTGGTGACTGCACACATACTGTGGTACGCGCCGCTCTACTGCTGGCTTCTGCTGATCTCCGCGTGGTCGCGGCGCACGCCTTTTCTCTGGGCAGTGCTGCCACCGTTCGCGGTGGTGATTTTCGAAAAGGTTGCGTTTCACACCAGCTACTTCCTGAATTTCCTGAACTATCGGTTCAGCGGCGGGCAGGAAGCTACAGGCAATGCGAGTGCCAACATGCTCGATCCAGACATGCACATGACTCCGGGCCCATTTCTCGTCACCCCGGGATTATGGCTCGGACTTCTGTTTGCGGCGTTGTTCCTATATGTCGCGGCTCGCCTGCGCCGGCAGCGCGCGCCTCTCTGAGAGCGATGTCGAGGAGTTTGCGATGGAGAGTAAACCACCAATGCGGATGCATGTCGGGCGAAACATTGTGGTGTTTGCGGCATTGGCCGCGGGGCTGCAGGCGCAAACCACCATCAAAGTAGACGTCAATCTGGTCAATCTGGCGTTTGTGGCGCGCGACGCGCAAGGGCAACTGGTGGGAAACCTGACCCGCGATGACATTGAACTCTATGAGGACGCAGTGCTGCAAAAGGTCCATACGTTTGCCAAAAGTACCGATCTGCCGCTCAACCTCGGCCTGGTTGTCGATGTTAGTGGCAGCCAGGATCCGTTTGGCAAGAAGCACAAAAAAGATCTCGAAGTGTTTTTGAAGGAGATTCTCCGTCCGCAGGACCGCGTGTTTCTACTGTGCTTTGGAAATCATCTGCGGCTGGTGAATGATTTCACTAATTCTCCCGAGCAACTTCTGGAGAACTACACGTTGTTTGAGGCCAACAAGGGCCGCTTCCCAGAACTCGGGCCACGGGAAGATCGCGATCTCGGCACTGCGTTCTACGACTCCATCTACTACAGCGTGACCGAGAAGTTCGCGCAGGTGAGCGGGCGCAAGGCGATCCTGATGTTTAGCGATGGCGAGGACAATTCCAGTTCCCACAACATGATGACCGCCATCGAGACGGCACAAGCGGCGAATATTGCCGTCTATGCTATCCGCTACACCGAAACCAAGCACGGGCGCCTCACCGCACGCAATAAATACGGCATCAGCGTGATGGATCGCATCGCGAAGGAAACCGGCGGTGTGCATATTGACGCTGAACAAACGCCTGCCGACACCTACTTCCGCCAAATTGCCGAGGAGTTACGCACTTCCTACGAACTGTCGTACTACCCGACCAATAAAGCAAAGGACGGCAGTTTTCGAAAGATCTCCATCGCCCCGAAGGGCGAAAGCATAACCATACGGTCGAAGACCGGGTACTTCGCACGGTCGAACGCGAACAAGTAAAAACGGACGCCGCTTGGCGTCAGGAAAATAACGAACATGAGTACACACGAGATCACAAGAGCCAACGCACTTGAGCCGTCGCGTCTGAGGGCCAGATTCGTCGGCGCGTACTACCTACTTACCATCGCAACCGGGGCATTCATTCTCCTTTTCCAGGGCAGGATGGCGTTTCTGGCGGACCTCCTGGTGGGGATCTCTTATCTTGCCGCAACGGCTTTTCTCTATGGCTGGTCGGCGTCTGCGAGCAGAAGGAATACGGCAGATAGGCCAAGAGGCTAGGAGGCACAATGCGATTGCCTTTATTAGTTCTCCACGTCACAGGCGGAATGCTCGGACTATTGTCTGGCTGCGTGGCGATGGTCTACCGCAAAGGATCACGCGGGCACCGCATCTCCGGCGACGTCTTCGTGGTCTCGATGTTGATCATGGGCGCATGCGCCTCTTGTCTGGCCGTAATGAAGCATCAGCCGAACAATTTCTTCGGCGGCCTGCTGACGTTTTATCTCGTGACGACAGCGTGGCTCACCGGAAGGTGCAGGGACCAAAAACCGGGGACTCTCGATTGGGCGGCGCTTGCTCTCGTCTTGACCCTGGGCGGCAGTCTTCTGACTCTCAGTGTGCTGGTCGCAACTGGTCGCGCGGCGAAACAGCCAGGAGTCCCGATCGGGATGTACTTCTTTTTATCGAGCATCGCCCTGCTGGCGGCTGCGGGCGATGTCCGCATGCTAGCGCGTGGCGGTATTTCCGGAACAGCGAGGCTGGCGCGGCATTTATGGCGCATGTGTTTCGGATTGTTCATCGCAACCGGATCGTTCTTCCTTGGACAACAGCAAGTCTTCCCGGCCACGCTGCGCCAGCAGTACCTGCTGTTTCCGCTCGCGATCCTGCCCCTTGTGTTGCTGATCTATTGGATCGTTCGCCTTCGCTTGCGAGGTAGTGTGGGTATCTGCTTCGCAACTAAGCCAGCTCGGGCGCTTGAGTCCCAGTCAAGGCGATTGTCTACCGCCACGGCTCAGAAGCATCCCCAGGAAGATGTTATCGCCGTTCCATAGCGATACCGGGCATGCACCGCAGGCAGCCAGGGAAAGCGGGCGCCTGATTTCCCTACAATATTCTCTCGACTCGCTCGTCTTCATGGGTGGATGAACGAGGCGGCAAGCCCGAACTCCATGGCAGTCGAGCGCATGGCACTCGAACAGGACCAGCGCATCTCCGAGGTGGTCAAGCGCGAGCGGTCGCGCCTGCTGAACTTTATCCGGCGGCGTGTGCCTGATCCGGGCGACGCCGAGGACGTTCTGCAGGAGGTTTTTTATCGGCTCGTGGAGGCCAACCGCCTGCTGATGCCGATCGAGCACATCACCGGCTGGCTGTTTCAGGTGGCGCGCAATCGCATCACCGACCTGTTTCGCAAGAAACAGCCGGAGAACTTTAGCGATATCACCATGGCAGATGGGAGTGGCGAAGAATTGCAGTTCGAAGATCTGCTTCCGTCGCGCGATGCTGGACCGGAGGCGGAATACGTTCGCAAGCGGCTGCTCGAGGAATTGCGGCGAGCGCTTTTCCAGTTGCCGAAGGAGCAGCGGGATGTTTTCATCGCGCACGAGTTCGAGGGACGAAGCTTTAAGGAACTCGCTGCTGAGACTGGTGTGAGAGTGAATACTCTGCTCGCGCGCAAACGATATGCGGTGCTGCATCTGCGCGAACGTCTGCAGCGCGCATATGACGAGTTATGAAGTGAAAGGGCGAATGGCTGCCCCATGTCCCGCCGGGTTTGCGAGACATGGGATTCGGTGAACAGAGCAAGGAGGATCTATGCGACGGAAATGGTTTTGGATTGTTCCAGCGGCAATTATTGCGATTCCGCTTTTTATCTTCATCGGCGGCGAAGTGGTGATGCATCTGTGGAACTGGCTCCTGCCGCCGCTGTTCGGATGGCGCACGCTGACCTTCTGGCAAGCCCTCGGCCTGCTGGTACTATGCCGTGTTCTCTTTGGAGGGCTGGGAGGCCACGGCCCGGGCCCGGGGCGCCACCGACGTTGCAGAAAGATCACTCCCGAAGAGAGGGAGAAGTTCCGCCAAGCCATGGCGGAGGGCTATAACTTCGGAGCGCCAAGCGGCGAGAAGGCCAGTACATAAGGGTTGAAGAAATGGGGTGTCCCAGGTCTCGCCGATGTTGCGCGACATGGGAATACTGGGATGTCGGAGTACATCCCACGGGCCGCACACAACATCACTTTCCCCCACAAGCGCATAGCTTGCTCATCGCGTCGGTCAGCTTGCTCACCTGACCCTGACAAAAATCGCGCTGCTGCTCTGCAGTCTGGCGTTGTGAAGTCTCGGTCGCGCGACCTTTATCGACGAACCGGAAAGTCACGAACCACGAGAGATTGCTCACGATGAGCACGACCCAGAGGACTTTTACGTGCATCCGGATTCTCCTGCGCAAATGAGATGCGGTGCGACTTTTCGTGGGGCTCTAGAATTAAGAACCCAACCTGCATCAGCGTACAACCGAAACTGTCTTTACCATCCCGCCAGGTTCGTCCTGGACCAAAATAAACTGTGCTTCCGTGTGACGTGTTTGCCCACGTCTATCAGAGTTCGAAACTCCGGGTTCCCAGGTCTCGCAACTGCGGCCAGACCTGGGGCACCCCATTTTCCCTTTTCACATCAAACGACTGTCGAGCTTCGCTCGACGGACATCCGAGGCGTCATCGCTACATGACTCGGGCGGACGAATGCGTCCGCCCCTACACAATCCGGCTACACCAAGCCCTGGTCCAACATCGCGTTCGCAACCTTCACGAAGCCACCGATGTTGGCGCCGTTCACCAGGTTGCCGGGCGTGCCGTATTTCTCGGCCGTTTCGAAGCAATTCTGGTGGATGGCGATCATGATCTTATGCAAACGCTCGTCGACTTCCTCGCGGGTCCAGCTCAGCCGCGCACTGTTCTGGGCCATTTCGAGGCCTGACGTGGCCACGCCGCCGGCATTGGCAGCCTTGGCCGGTCCGTACAGGATCTTCGCATCCAGGAACATCTTGGTCGCTTCCAGCGTGGACGGCATGTTCGCGCCCTCGGCCACCAGCTTGCATCCATTCTTCAGCAGGTTCGCCGCGTCTTTCGCGGTGATTTCATTCTGCGTCGCGCTCGGGAAGGCGCAATCGCCTTTCACGTTCCACAGCGGGTTGTGATCGAGCTTGATGTCGGTGGGCATGAAGATCGATTTCTTGAACTTGTCCGCATAGTCACGGATGCGTCCACGCTTCACGTTCTTGAGCTCGATCATCCAGGCGAGCTTTTCGCGATCAATGCCATCGGGATCGTAGATCACGCCGTTCGAGTCGGAGCAGGTGATCGGCTTGGCGCCGAGATCGAGCAGCTTCTCGATGGTGTACTGCGACACGTTGCCGCTGCCGGAAACCAGGCAGAGCTTGCCGTCGAAGGTCTCTTTGCGGGTCTTCAGCATCTCTTTCGCGAAATAGACACAGCCATAGCCGGTTGCTTCTGGACGAATGAGTGATCCGCCCCAGCCGAGCCCCTTGCCCGTGAGCACGCCGGTGAACTCGTTGCGGAGCCGCTTGTATTGGCCGAACAGGAATCCGATCTCGCGTCCACCCACGCCGATGTCGCCCGCCGGGACGTCGGTGTCCGGACCGATATGGCGAGCCAGCTCGGTCATAAAGCTTTGGCAGAAGCGCATCACTTCGTTGTCACTCTTGCCCTTCGGATCGAAGTCGCTTCCGCCCTTGCCGCCACCCATGGGCAGCGTGGTGAGCGAGTTCTTGAAGACCTGTTCAAATGCGAGGAATTTTAGGATGCCGAGATTCACGCTGGGATGGAATCGCAGGCCACCCTTGTAGGGGCCGATGGCGCTGTTCATCTCGATGCGGAATCCGCGGTTCACTTGAACGTTGCCCTGATCGTCGGCCCAGGGCACGCGGAACATAAGGACGCGCTCGGGCTCGACGATGCGCTCGAGCAGACACGCCGACTGATACTCGGGGTGTTTCGCGAGAACTAAGCTGAGGGAATCGAATACTTCGTGCACTGCCTGATGGAATTCGGGTTCAGCCGGGTTCTTGGCTTTCACACTGATCATCACGGATTCAATGTAGTCCGCCGGAGTTCTGACTCCTGGCGGTGTCATCACAGACATAGGCCTACCTCCGTAGGTACAACATAGAAGCATAATGCCGCGTTCCATTGTCTGACTCTATAGGAATGGGGCAGGGATAATTCTCACGGCAAGGGTGATTGGGTCACGGAGGGTGTAGATGCAATGAAATGATGTGTTTGCAGGTCAGCTTGGACAGTGCCATCGCGGGCACCCCCCGGAAACAAAAAACCTAGTATTCAGCCAATTCTCGGCAACTGTTCCCCGTTCAGCATGTCCACGACTCGATTCCCGCCGATGCGGCTTTGCAGGACGACGGTGCGACCGGGCTTTGTGTAGAGTCCTGTGCACCGAACTCCTCGACATCGATTGTGACCTTACCGCGCGCTGGGCCCGCCATGTTGGCCACCTCATTTTCGTTGTCTATCTCGTCGCTGCGGTCGGCGCCGCATGCGGGTACCACTTCGTTTTTTCGCAATACTCGTACAGTTCCGCACGGAAGTCGGGATGGGCAATCTCAATCAGCACCTTGGCGCGTTCACGAATCGACTTGCCATGCAGATACGCCACTCCAAACTCAGTCACCACGTAGCGAACCAGTCCGCGCGAGGTGACGACGCCCGCTCCAGGATCGAGTGCCGGCACGATGCGCGAGATCTTCCCCCCTTTCGCCGTCGATGAAATGGCGATGATCGGCTTGCCACCCTTCGAACGCGATGCTCCGCGGATGAAATCCACCTGCCCGCCGATTCCGCTGTAGAACTGGTTGCCGATGGAATCGGAGCAAACCTGCCCGGTAAGGTCGACCTGTATCGCAGAATTAATCGCCACCATGTTGTCATTGCGCGCGATCAATCCCGGATCGTTCGTGTATGCCGTCGGATGGAATTCGAAGATGGGATTATTGTCCAGAAAGTCGAATAACCGCTTCGTCCCCAGGGCGAATCCCAGGATGATTTTTCTCGGCTTGAAATTCTTGCGAGCCCCCGTCAGCGCGCCCGCCTCGATCAGCGGAATCACGCCGTCCGAGACCAGTTCGCTGTGCACACCGAGGTCCTTGCGGTCCATCAGCATGGGAAGGACCGCATCCGGAATCCCGCCGATGCCCGTCTGCAAGACGGATCCGTCTGCAATCAGGCCGGCAACATTCTTCGCGATCGCGACCTGCAGATCGGTGACGACAGGCTTCTGGAGCGCGCACAGCGGTCGCGATGACTGGACGAATGCGTCGATGTCGTCGACGTGGATGAAGCTGTCGCCGTAGGTGCGCGGCATGTGATCGTTGACTTGGGCGACCACATGTTTCGCCACTTTCGCGGCCGTCAGCGTCGTATCGACGCCAACGCCAAAGCTGCAGAACCCATGCGAGTCCGGCGGAGAGACTTCGATCAGGGCTACGTCGATAGGCATCTGCCCGCTCTCGAACAGCTCCTCGATCTCGCTCAGATAGATCGGTGTGTAGTCCGCGCGGCCGTTATTGATGGCTTCGCGCACGTTCGCGCCGATAAACACGGCATTGTGCCGGAAATGACCTGCCATCTCCGGCGCCACATAGGGAGCGCATCCCATCGTCATCATGTGAACGATTTCTACATCGAAGACGTCGGGCGCCCGCCGCATGAGCGCCTCGACCAGGGTCTCAGGCTCGGCGCATCCCGGCTGAATGTAGACGCGCATCCCCGACTTCACGCATTGCAGCGCTTCGTCTGCCGTCCTCAGCCGCTTTTTGTATTCTATCTCCCATGACATCGACATCCTTATACGCTCCCCTTAGACGACCCTCAGCATTCCCGCATCCCGCGGCGCTCGAGTCATCTGTTCTTCATAGCCCACAGCGGCATAATAAATCGCCCGATCGAAAAACATCTCCAGCATCTGCAAGAGTTCGAGTTCGCCCATGATTTCGACGGCGCGGTCCATGACCGCCTCGCTTTTGAGGAACTCCCACAGGTTCTCTTTGGTGAGAACGATAGCCTGTACGACTTCACTGAGCGGCACGTGCTGCCGCGCGCGGCGCGACCCGATCTCGCGATAACGGTGCTCGATGTCCAGTTCGTTCTTGCCCAGCAGCCACTCGCCAAGATGACGGTAGATCTCGTACACGCGCTCTCTGAGTTCGTGAGCCGGAATGTTGTGGATATGAGCGACCAGGGTGCTGGACTGAGCCTTCTCTTCCAATCCCCTGGCAAGTGCGTCGGCGTGAGATTCAATCAGACGAACGAGTCTGTAGGAAAACATCATAATCACCCCCTTTCATCGTCCCCATTGGTTACACGACGCCCAGTCTCACACCCCAAGCTTGGCGACCACTTCCTGATTCGTCCAGCCCTCAACCGGCAGCTTCACACGTTCCACGGTCGGTTCCATGGTCTGCGGAACCGTAATTGCGCGCGAAATCATGCACACCGATTTCGTACGGCGCAGCAGCGTGAGCCCAGACTCGATCTGATCTTGCGAATGCACTTTCAACCGGGGACGGATGAGAATCTCATTGAAGTTGCATCCACTTGCCCAGGTGCGGCGGACCAAGCCTTCGATCTCCACTTCCAGGTCGGTGTACTCAAATTTCGCGCTCCGCGCCACGTCATGAAATGTCGTGGTAAAGCAGCCTGCCAGTGCGCATAATAGCAGCTGCTCCGGCGTCCAACGGCCCTGGAGTCCGCCCAATTCCGCCGATTCCGAGAAGTGGATCGTGTTGGGCGAGGACTCGCATTTTGCCAGTCCAGTGCGGCCCGAGGTCCACCAGGCCGAAACGCGATAGGTATATTCCGAAGCCATGTTCAAACTCCTGCCACCTCTCAAAGAACTCCCCCTACGACAGGGAGAAGATCACGGTGATGGTGGTCTCGACCTCCACCGGCTGCCCATTGAGCAGATAGGGCTTGTAACGCCACTGTTTCACCGCCGAGATCGCGGCCGGAACCAGCATGGGGTGTCCGCTGACCAGTTGGAGATTCGTGATTTGTCCGTTGCCGTCGATAATCGCGCTCAGAACCACTTCCCCCTGCACGCGCGCGGCCCGTGCCAGCGGCGGATACGCCGGCTCAATCTTCTGGATCAACAATCCCTTTGTGACGCCTTGCGAGATGCGAACGCGTTGTGGCGTCGGCGGAACAAATTTGGGAACAGCAGCCATGCTGGAGGTTGAGTTCACGATGCTGCCGATTACACCTCCAATTTGTCCGCCCGGAACCCCTCCAATTCCACCAATAACTCCCGCCCCGGTGGCAGGCATCGGCGGCGGCGCCTCTTCCTCATGAATCATCTGCACTTTTTGCGGAATCTTGCTGGGAGTCCGCAATTGTCCGGTATTCATTAGGTCCGTCTGGATCTGCCGCACCACCTTTTGGAGCTGCGCGGCAGCCGGTGGGGGAGGCGGAGGGGGTGCCACCAAAAAAGTCAGTAATTGCGCCTTGGGCAGGCTCTCGGTGAACATCAATGGCATGAGCAGCATCAACCCTATGGCCAGGCAGTTCAGAACGAACGAGGTGGTGGTGGCGACCGCGTGCCGCTTGTTCTGTTGTCCAAAATGCAGAATGCTGTCGGCGAACATCGGCCTCGGCGTGAATTTTGCCGGGCTCAGAAACCCAGACTTGGGCAGCACCGGCGCCGCGGGACGACCGGCTAGTTTGACCTCGTTTACCGCTGGTTCATGAATATTTGTAGTGCCCATCGGACCTCCCTACCTCACCCTTTCCGCAGATTCCTAAACTGGAAGGCGCTCACAACCGTCACATTCCAACCACATCTTCGTTCAAGCCTCCGGTAGGGCAAATGGCCCTCATCACGGAACTTTGTGACGCGGATCACGAATTCGAAAATTGCGGTGAAACGAAAGTAATGACGGCAGTTAGCAGCCGGTTGGAGTAGTACGAAAGGCAAATCGAACGCGACGAAATTGACTACCTGGATACTTCTCTGGATGCCTTGCAACGTCTGGGACCCTCCGAACACTACTTTCAGTAGGAGGCTCTGTCCCTCATGCAGACGCTCAAGCTGTTTCTTTCACCTCAGGTCGACGTACCTGATGTTGTTCTGCAATCAGCCGGCAGCCGGCTGAAACGCTACTTCGACCACATTTGCATGAACCAGCGGCCACGCAAATTCCTGAACGCCACTTTTAAAGTCGCTCCCCATTCCGGCGAAGTCAGCGATGTGGATCTGGTCGCCTACATAACCCAGGCCAGCATGATTCTCAATGAGATGGATAAGGTGTATGAACCCGACATCCAGCATCAGTTACCGTCGGGACACGGTGGCGGTGGAACCAAGACCATGCCTGATGGCACAGTGCTGTCGGAGGTCTACTGGACTGGCGGGCTGATGGCGCTGAAGACCTCCGCCAGCGATGACCGAGGAACGGCTCTCGCGAATCTGATTTTTCACGAATGGGCGCATAACAAGCACAGCTCCGATCCGACTGCTCTCAGCAACGGCGGCGCCGGCGATTACGTGCACTTTCAATGTGGAGGCGGAGTGCTCGGCCGCAGCGTCTCTTATGGCGCAGCCGCGCGCTTCGATATGAGCGGCGCGAACATGCTGGCCATGGCGCGAGTGCTCGACGCACAAAACAAGCAAAACCTCAGCGGCTTGTATAATGACGACCTCGGGTTCTGAGTCCTGCATCCACCGTTGCCCCAGGTCATCCCGTGACCATTGCCATCCAGTGTCGCGATTTGCGCAAGACCTACGAGGGCAAAGTCGAAGCTGTGCGTGGACTAAACCTCGAAATCCACGTCGGAGAATGCTTTGGCCTGCTGGGCCCGAACGGCGCCGGCAAGACAACGACTATTGAAATTCTGGAAGGCCTGCTGCAGCCCACTTCGGGAGAGGTTTCGATCCTGGGGCACTCATGGAATGAGAATGAGCGCGAGATGCGCGAGTGGCTCGGCATCTCCCTGCAGGAAACGCGCCTGTCGGAGAAACTGACCGTCCGCGAGACCATTGACCTGTTCGCGAGCTTCTACCGCGATCCGCGCTCGACCGTTGAAGTCATGGAACAACTGCAGCTCATGGAGAAGGCGGACTCGTGGGTGGGCAAACTCTCGGGCGGACAGCGGCAGAGGCTCGCGGTGGCGACCGCGCTGGTGTGCAATCCAAAGATCTTATTTCTCGATGAACCCACGACCGGCCTCGACCCACAGAGCCGCCGCCAGTTATGGGATATCATCCGCGCCTTCCAGCAAAATGGCGGTACGGTCCTTCTCACCACCCACTATATGGACGAGGCCGAACGCCTCTGCGACCGTCTTGCGATCGTGGATCACGGGCAGATCATTGCGCAAGGGACTCCGCCGGACCTCATCAACCGGCTGGGAGGGCATCACGTTGTGGAGTTTTCTGTCAGCGGTAATCACACCGCCGCCGGGCTGGCGGCGTGGCGCGCTCTGCCGAGCGTCGAATCGGTGCGCGAAGACGACGGCTTGATTGCGCTGAATGTGAAGCAACCGCATCTTACGATTCCGGCGCTGCTCGAAGCCATCCACCAGCAAGATGGAACGTTGCAGCATCTGACCACGCGTCAGGCCAGCCTGGAAGATGTGTTCGTCAACCTCACGGGGCGGCATCTGCGCGAGGAATGAAGGAATTTCGATTGGGGAATGATGCTTGCCGAATGGTTGATTTTTTGATTGTTGATTGTTGAATAAAGTCTCTGCTTACGAATCGACGATGAACCGTAATTTCAAGCCGGCGATACTCGCACTTCTCGCCCTGGTGACCCTCTCGTGCTCCGCTTTCTCCCAACTCGCGCCGAGCGCCGACGCGAATGGCTTTCCGCCACTGGATGAGTGGAAGGCCGCCGTGCTTTCCGGGGATCCCACCGGATTGAACCACCGGTACAGCACCACCCCAGCCTTGCAGGTCGCAACGGAAAAAGGCCCCAGCGATGCTTCCAGCGAGACGAACTTCTGGATGGGGCTGAAGGCTCGGAAGATCGATTTGGAGATCCTTCAGAAATCATCGCCCCAACCGGGCGTTCAGGTGGTTGTGTTTCAAGCGCAGGTAGAAACCGCCGCCCCGAAGAAAGAGACGCTTTACGTCACCGAAGCGCAGGCGTGGCAGCAACAAGGCGATTCATGGCGAATAATTCTAGCCAAGCGCACAGGTACGGCTCATCTCAAGCAACCTCCCAATACCGACAAAAACATCTATGCCGACAACGCCGATGCCCGCAAGGAGATTCAGGAAGCTGAGGAACGCGCCGCCAGAGATCATAAGCGTGTGCTTTTGGTTTTCGGCGCGAACTGGTGCTACGACTGCCACGTGCTCGACCTGGCGTTCCATCGTCCGGACTTTGCATCGGCGATGGCGGGCTACGAAATTGTACACGTCGATATCGGCCCCGAAGGGAAGAAAAACAATGACTTAGCAAAGCAGTTTCAAGTACCGCTGGAGAAAGGCGTCCCGGCACTGGCTGTGATCGAGAGCAATGGAAAACTTGTCGTGAGCCAGAAGAATGGCGAGTTTGAGAACGCGCGGACCATGACGCCTGAAGCACTTCTGGAGTTCCTTCATAAGTGGAAACCACAAGTATGATTTGCAAGCGTACTGATTGAAAAACGACCACTGACAAGCCAAAGAGATTTCAATCAACTATTCCCAATCAGCAATTCTTTCTTATGAGCGTCGCACAAGAAACTCCCGTAGCTCTCGGACCCAGGCAACCGGCTTCGCCGCGCCGCAATGGGCGGTGGTCCGGGTACTCGCATCTGCTGATGGCGCGCATGCTCGAACTCAAGCGCGAACCCGAAGTCGTGTTTTGGGTATTCGTCTTCCCCCTGCTGCTGGCCCTCGGGCTCGGAATCGCTTTCCGGAATAAGCCGGGTAATGCCGTCTCGGTCGCGATCGTCCAAGGAGCCGGATCGCAGGAAACACAGAATCGAATCGCGCGCTCGCCGCAGCATGATCAGTTTAAGGTTCAGGTGCTCGACGAGGACGAAGCGCGCAACGGTTTCCGTTTGGGCAAGTTTGATTTGGTGATCGAACCGGGAAGCAGCGGAGCCCTCCGATACCGTTACGATCCCGCACGCCCTGACAGCGTGCTGGCCAAAGCCGAAGCCGACGACGCGCTGCAGGCTGCCGTCGGCCGCAAGGATGCCGTGGCCACAACGGCCGTCGCCTCCTCCGAGCCCGGGTCGCGCTACATCGACTTCCTAATTCCCGGCCTGCTCGGCATGAACCTGATGAACTCCGGTATGTGGGGCATTGGATTCGCTCTGGTTGACATGCGGCAGCGCAAGTTGCTGAAGCGGTTCGTAGGCACTCCGATGCGCCGCACGGATTTCCTGATGGCGCTGGCTTCCAGCCGCCTGATTCTGATGATCATCGAAGTCGGGTTGCTGTTGCTCTTCGGTGTTCTTTTCTTTCACATGCGCGTGCTGGGATCGGTGGCAGCAATCGCTCTGATCGCCGCCATTGGTTCGCTCACCTTCGGCGGCGTCGGCCTGCTGACTGCGAGCCGCGCTCAGAAGATTGAAAGCGTCAGCGGACTGATCAACCTGGTCATGATGCCGATGTGGATCTTCTCCGGCGTCTTCTTCTCCTACGAGCGCTTCCCTGCCATCATCCACCCGCTTATCAAGGCCCTGCCGCTCACGGCGCTCAATGACGCGCTGCGCGCCAGCATCCTTGAAGGCACACCGATCCTCCACCAGTGGCCGCGCATTCTGGTCATGATTCTTTGGGGAGGGATTTCCTTCGTCCTGGCGCTGAAGTGGTTTCGCTGGACGTAAACGAACGAGACAAGTAGCGAACAGCAGGACGAAGGGGCCAATTGGTCAGTGGTCAGTCCACAGAACTCTTAACTGGACGCTGACCACTTGTCATCGAGCTTTCTCGCGCGCCATCTGCCGGATCTGATTGAGATACTCGACATAGATCGGTATTGGAATATCCGGAGAATCGCCGTCATTCAAAAATGCTCGAGCCGTACTTCAGGTGGGATGGATGCAATCACCTCGCGAAACCGTGGCATTTCCAGGTACTTAACTTTCCAAATCTCGAACATCAGCGAGCGGAAGTCTTCACTGATGAAACCCAGCTTTCGGTTTTCCAGGTAAATCGCATCGAAATGGTGCTCCGCTAACACTTTCTTGACCGGGTCTTCCGCCGAAGAGAACACATAGACAAGATGAAAAAGGTCCGCTAAGTCGCACTTTCTCTTCGAATGCGCTGAAATGCGAGGGACTTCCGTGCCGCAGCTGCACCTCGCCGGCCCTATCGCTTGCGCGCCGGCCGTACTTGTCAAGCTCGTGACGAAACCATTGCAGCCGCTCGCCCGCAAGATTGTGACGCAGGAATTCCACGGCATAGGCATTCGGTAGATACAAGTCTGGATCGTTGTCCAAGCGAGCGAGCCACGGCTTCCAATCCTTCTTCTGAATTACATCGACCAATTCTTGCACCCGGGCGACAGTGATATTCGGGTGATACTTCACTGCCTGCCAGAAATGTTCCGTGGAATCACAAGTCGCCCCGTAGAGCGTGATCCCTTCCTCGATGGGATACCAGTTTGACAGCACCCGCCCTTGAATCGACGGCGATGCACTCCAGCAGTTCAAGGAATGTTTCCACTTTTCCTGCACATCGAGGAAAGCTTCCTGATAGCCAGACGGCAGAGTCTCTTTCACCATCGCGATTGCATTTTTCAGCTCTTCCGCTGTGTGCGTGATTAGTAGTTCGAGTAGGCGCTCATCGGTCGTGGAAATGACCCGGCTCTCAATCGCTTCGTGAAGTAATTGACGGCCCAGGCGCTGCCGCGCCGCGGCATCAAGCTTGCCCGAGTTCTTCCATCGCTCAGTCTGGGATTCGATGTATGGGAAGGCATCGTTCAGCGACTTGAATTCGATAAAGGCGTGAATCGCGAAGGTGACTGGATGCCCGTCGTTGAAAACAACCGTGGAGGGTGTTACGAGCTTCGAAAGAGAAACTTCTTGGGCAAATGAGAATACGCCGAAAGACAGCACGACCGCGAGCAACGCCGGACAAGATAACCGCGAGCACGATCGTGGAATGGGCAACGCTTCTCGGCTCGAGTGCTCGAGCTTTCGCGGGCTTTTGCGCATGTCGTTGCTGGAACCGAACCGGGAGACTGTACCACGCAGGCCCCATTCGCATCAGGAAGAGACAGCACGAATAGGGCCTTTGCGGTGCTTGCGAAGATAACTGCTACTTGCTTTGCTTGGCCTTCCGCACTTTGGCCCAGCGTTGTCTCTGCGCCTCGGCGATTCGCTCACGGGCTTCTTTGCTCAGGATTCGCTTACCTCTCCTGGACCCGTTGGCACCACCGAGCGCAGATAACGCCTTCCCTACTCTCTCCATCTCGCGTTGCAGACGAGAGTACTCACTCTGTAGGGTAGCGACTGCCTTGTTCAGGTTGCTCATTTAAAACCCCCTCGTTGCAACAGCCTAACATGGATACACCTCATCAACGCGGCAAAGTAAATCAAAATTACAATTCCTAATCCATCCACGGGCGAGGCCATCGAGCGTAAAAATGCGACTTATGGTCTGACAGTCGTGAGAAACCGCGGCCCTTGCCTCGCCTTAGTTGTCTGTTCAAAAGCATAAGCCAGCTTAATGAGGGTAGGCTCATTCCAAGCGCGTCCAAAAAATGAGATACCCACAGGCAACCCAACAATAGAACCGGCGGTCACATTGATGTTGGGATAACCCGCGACTGCCGCCGCATTGGAACTGCCACCCCCTACGTGGTCACCATTGACCAGATCTGTAAGCCACGCCGGGCCTCCAGTGGGAGCAACGAGCGCATCCAGTTGGTGTTTATCCATAATGGCATCGATGCCTTCGGTACGCGCCAACTGATGATTTTTCGCCAACGCATCAAGATAAGTCTTTTCGGTAAGTGGACCCTTCGCCTCGGCTTTAATGAATAAGTCCTGGCCAAAGTAGGGCATCTCTTTCTGGCGATTGCGGTCATTGAACTCGATGATGTCTTTCAGTATGCGCACCGGTGCGCTCGGCCCAAGTCGCGCGAGATAGGTGTTTAGATCAGCTTTCAATTCATAGAGAAAGACCAGCAGCTCTGTGTCGTCAAACTTACCGAGAGTTTCAATGTCTGCGGGATCCACCAGCGTGGCTCCCTGGCGTTTCATGACATCGAGCGATTCTTCCATCAAAGCATCCACCGCATCGCTGAAGCCGAAATACTTACGAGCCACTCCAATGCGAGCGCCCTTCAGCCCGTTGGGATCGCAGTATTGGGCGTAGTCGGTTCGAAATTTTCCCGCGCTGGCCGCAGTGGCCGGGTCCTCTGGATCGACACCGGTCAGTGCACTGAGCAGGATCGCGGCATCGCGTACAGTGCGGCACATCGGGCCTGCGCCATCCTGACTGTGGGAGATCGGAACAATTCCGCTGCGACTCACTAATCCGACCGTCGGCTTGATTCCCGCGAGCCCATTCGACGAAGACGGGCAAACGATCGAACCATCGGTCTCGGTCCCGATGCCTGCCGCGCCGAGATTCGCCGAAATCCCGGCACCCGTTCCGGAACTCGATCCACAGGGATTACGGTCCAGCGAATACGGATTTTTTGTGAGCCCGCCGCGCCCACTCCATCCGCTCGAAGAGTGGCTCGACCGGATGTTCGCCCACTCGCTCAGATTGGTCTTGCCCAGAATCACCGCTCCGGACGCGCGCAGTTTTGCGGCGACAAACGAATCCTTCGGCGGCTTAGAGCCCACCAGTGCCAGCGATCCGGCTGTCGTCATCATGCGGTCAGCAGTGTCGATGTTGTCTTTGATCAGGACCGGAATGCCGTGCATCGGTCCTCGCGCTCCTTTGGCTTTGCGCTCCTGATCGAGCGCATCGGCAATGGCATCAGCCTCGGGATTGAGCTCGATCACCGCGTTGACGGCCGGCCCTTGCTTATCAATTTCATTGATTCTCGCCGTGTACTTGTCCACCAGCGAGCGCGCCGTGAACTGGCCAGAGTTCATGCCCTCTTGCAATTCGGTGATGGTGATTTCATCGAGTTCAAAGGGCTTCACCTCGGCTACAACTGACGATGCAGGCCTAGAAATCTCGCGCGCAGCCCCCAGCGCTGGATAGGCGGCAGCAGCGGCGGCGCTTGCGGTTACAGCATCGTGCAGAAACTTACGGCGCGAAAAATCAAACTTTGGTGGGCGCATGAATTGTCCTTGGTGCTACGGAATTGCGTATTAGATCATGAAACCTGGCATATCTTCACGATCTAAACGGCAAAGGCGTTAAACACTGAGGGCACGAAGGATTTACTTTGCGCGTGTGACATATCGTCTTGCCTCGTGCGTTTCTTCCGGCGCCCTCAGCCTACGGAATGACCGGTAAAGAAGCACATCGTAGATCACCTTCAATCCGCCGCCCGCGAGCAAGGGCGTTGACAAGGTCACGAGTTGCATCATGGCTCCGGCCACGGCCGAGCCAACCGCCCACAAAACATTACGCGCGAGGTTGGTCATTCCGCTGGCGAAGGTTCGCTCGGCTGGTTGCACTAAAGCAGCTACATAGGACTGGCGCGTGGGAACATCCATCTCGACCAGAGCCTCGCGACAAAGAAACAGCACGAGGGCCCATTTGTACGATGGAGCAAAGGGAACCGCCATCAGGAAAAGACTTGAGGGCAAGTGGGTGAAGATCATCGTATTCACAAGACCAATCCTGCGAGCTAGCCAGGCTGCACCAAGGTGGGATACGGCATTGAGGACATGCACGGCAAAGAAGACCAGCCCCAGTTCCGCTTCACCGACTCCGAAGCGGCGAAAGAACCAGTACGAGACCAACGCGTCGGTCAGAAAGCCACCACCGAACGCGTCCAGAGAGAACAGTGCGGTAAGCTTCGCAATGATGCGTTTGTTTGTTGGCGAAATCAGGACGGTATCGGAGAACGGCGTTGATGAGTTTGCTACTTCGACTGCTGGCGATAGAAAGAAATAGAGCCCCCCTACGGTCAGGCAAAGCCCCGAGTATCCGAGGAAGACGTATCGATAGGAACTGAGCAGGGAAGGAGACCAATGATGCTGAAGGAATAGCGGCAGCCCGGCAACCAGCGCTCCAACCGAGCCTCCTGCGTCGAGAAGCACGTTGTACCAGGCCAGGGTCCATGTTCGGCGAATATCAGGCACTAACCCGGGGATGATAGCCTGGTCAAGCGCAAAGGCAGCAGAACGGTCAGTGCCTGTGCCATTCAACATCCCTGCAAAGGCCATCAGTGCGAGAACAGGTGCATTCGGCGTCTTCGCCAACGCAATACCGCTGACTACGCTAAGCAACGAGAGCAACAGCAGAATTCGCTTGCGCCCTAGGCGATCGGCACGGAGCATGACCACGACCGTGGCGAGAGCGGAACCGGTAAGTCCTGCCGCGACAACCAGCGCGATCGCAAACGATGACAGACCGACGCGAAACAGGTAGATCCCGAGGACTACACCCATCAGACCCACACCGAACGAGCGCAGAAAACCCGCCGAGTAGATGAAGAAGAGATCCCGGTTTCCAAGCGGGTTCACGTTCTGCTTTGTACGAACGCGTAAAGGGCGTCGTAGATGGGAAATTGACTCGTGAGTCGTTCTTCGTCCGACAAGCCCATCGCAGCGAATCCCTGTGCGATGGACCTCAGTCCAATTCCTTCGGCAGCCGCGTTCTCCTGACCCTTCACATCGGCAGCGCGCACGATCAGCGCCAATTTCTGAATCGCGGGATCCGAAACTGCAAAATCTTCAACAATCGCCTCAAAGGTGCAGCCTGACCCGCGATGGTTGAGCTTGATGCCTTCAATCTTCGGTGCATCGAACGGAATCGCGTCCTGTTGTATTGCCTGTTCCACCAGATCTCTTTCCTCGACGAACAGAAATGCCGCTTGAGGGTCGATAAACCGTTTGATCAGCCAAGGGCAGGCGACACGGTCAACCTTGATATCTCTTCGTGTAATCCACTTCATGATTCGCCTCGCGATCGCTGAGTTTTGAGTTATATGGATCAGTGGGCCTGATACACACGAACTTCGGCATCCTGCTCCCCTTGTCTTTGAACTGCCGCAAAAAGCTTTCCCCATGCCGGCACATAGAGACCCGTTTGTGTGTGCGGCGGGGTGGGGTAGCGGCCAATTCGTTCATAGTGATCGGGATCTTTTTGTTGAAACACCTCGATGAGGCTCTTGCTGGTGAGCACATAGATCCGGCCGCGCTGCGAATCGAAGAAGAGGTCATCACTCGGGCCGGCAATCTCTGCGGTTGCGATCTGTTTACCGTTCTGGGTCTCGAAAACAATTAACTGCGGCGGATACCAACTCGCCACGAACAGCCTATGATGCGCCTCGTCGAGCGCCATCGGAAAGTTGTTCTCTTCGGCGATTGGCCAGTGAGATACAACCGCGTGTTTTGGGACCTCAATGACTTCGATCTCCTTCTTGTCGGGTACATTCACGAAAAGCCTGGTACCAATTTTCTCAAGCTGAAATGATTCGGGATGGGCATCGATGACGATATCGGCTATCTTCATGCCATCCGAATCGATAAATCCCAAGCCTCCAGTACCCGTTTCGCGCTTCCTTAACTGCTTCGCTCCGGCATAGCCGACGATCACATTTTTGTTGCGGCCGTCATAGCGAACATTGTCGGCATCGTCCGGGAACTTCACCGAAGCAAGTACCTGGAATGTAGTCCCGTCGAAGATCTTTGTAACTCCATCCAGAGCGCACGCGACAAAGAGGCGATTAGTGTAGGCGTCGTAAAACACTCCCTGTGGCTCAGACAGATCCCTGACCGTGTGAATTGTGTGACCGAGCTTGAGATCGATCACTTCGAGACTGTGATTGTCGACAGCCGCCACGAAGACGCGCTGGCCCTTCAAATCGACGCTGAGGTGATCGATCCGGCCTTTGACGCCTGGCAGCGGGATGTGTGAATCCAGAGAGAGCAGCTCCGATTGCTGACCGACGGCAGAAACAGTCACGATCCATGCCAGCGCCGCGAAAAATACCAGGACACGCAAGATCCGAGTGAAGAAATTCACGATGTCCTCCTACGATGCGAGGGGTTTCCAGGAAGAGTAGCCTAGCTCATGCACATGAACGTTACCTGAATAGTGTTAGCTCGGCCGAGTTAGTGGAGTTCGGCCCCACCGCTGCAGCCGCACAAACAGGTCGATGCAGATCCGCTCATCCGGGATTTCTCCGCTATGGCCACCTCAGCCAGGAATACTGCCAGGCGAAAGAGACGTTCTGGAAGTTGCCGCCAAAGCGTACGTAGGTGCCACCGCTGTAGCTGGCTTTGATGGATTGGTGTTTGGAAACGCGAACTGCAACCGTGGCCCCCAGTCGCGAACTGGTTTGGCGCGTGTCGGGATTTCGTATCCCATCCAGGGTCGTGACGCCGCCCCACCAGAAATTTCCGTCGAGTGATACCCACGTGCCACGGCTGAAGTCGCGGCTCAGATGACCTTCAAAAGATCCGACAGGGTCTTGCGTCTTTGGCGCCGGAAGCGGGATGTCGAAGTCCGCCGAATTTTTTGTATAAAACCAAACTCCGCCGTAGCCATCCACCACCCAGTTGCCCCATCGTTGAGAAAGTCCCAACTCTGGCTTGAAAGCCCACCTGTTCGTTCCCCAGTTGAGCAACTGTCTGGAACTGTATTGCCCAGTCGGAGCAATCACTCTCAAGCTCGCACCGAGGATCGTCCCTTGCTTCCAATGAGCAAACTGCTCGGGTACCATGGCTGGGCCGCCCACCAGGTTCACCGAGAAGCGAACAGCAAGATCAAACAAACCTGATCGATAGGCGGATGCGTTTTTGCCAAAGCCGGAGGCCTCGAACGTTCCAAATCCATAGGGCAGAGATACGCTGATGTTTCCCGAGCGCCCGAAAAAGTTCATGGAATGGTAGTAGCTGAAGACGGGGATGTTGTATTTGCCGCTCGTCGCGATGGGTATGTTTCCGCTCAAGTTCAAACCACCGTCATAAAAGCCCCATGTCACGATAACCGCGTTGCTGCGTATGGGCGTAATGAGATACGCGCGTGGTGCAAGATCCTGGGCGGCGAGGAAATTCGCCAGACCGAGCACCACAACCAACCATCTGAGTTTCGTGGCCCGCATGGAAGGATTCTGCTTCCCCGAGCTGATACTGGAGAGCTCAAAACAAGACTCGAATGACGCGCATCACCAGTTCTTCCGCGGAGAAAATCGTGAGCAGGAGTGGAAACAAGGGTACTGCGGTGACCACGGCCAGACGTGTAATTTCGTCAACCCCGAATGGCAGCGGCTTCATCTCGCGCACGATTTCAAAGCTGTTGCCCAAATCGGCGAGCGATTGAATGTCCGCACTGCCCAGGAGTTGCTCGGAAGTTTGCGATTCGCGCGTGATCCATCTTCCTTCGAAGTCGTCGACATAGCGTTGCGCCAGCAGACCGTAATCGGCCAGTCCTTTTCTTTTCGCAGCCGCCATCTTTGGGGTAAACATCAAAAGCGGGCCAAGAATTGCGCAAACGAAGAAAACGATAAAGCCGATGATCTGCAATTTGAATGAAACCAGCTTTGCCCCCGTATAAAGAATTCGACTGGCAACCAGACCGCAGAGCATGGCTCCCTGCGCAAAAAGAATTGGGCTGTAGGCGTATACGGTTCTGCCCAGGAAACCAAGACCGGCTCGGCGATCGGGGTGTGTCGGCACAAGATGAAGGTTGAGTTTTGAGACGTGCCAGAGAAAGCGAAACCACACAAAAAGCCGGAAGTACCAGCGCAGTAGAACGAACTGCAGAAGCGGGATGCTGACGAACACATACCAATAACCGGCGGGAGTCAGATTCCAACGTCCTCCCGACATCGAATACCAGGTCGAGGCTCCGAATGCGAGGCGGCTATTCCAGACCCAAAGGCCAACGCTGTATACGAAAACAATAAGCCCGATTTCGACGATGACTGAGTTTCGCAGTCTGACTGCTGAGTCGATCGCACGAAGGAAGTTCGGCATGTCGTCAGGCACGATAAGGCGTTGGTCAACGAAACGCCGCGCAACCGCGCGAATCCGCGAATGGACAATCCGTTCGGCAGCTATGAGAACTGGAAGTGCAATCAGGAATCTGACATGCACTTCGACGTCGTGGATGAAGGAATCCCGGCTTGAAGCTGGCGCCCGCATTACAAGTAGGAGAAGAGGCGACCATGCTATGAGAGCCACCGCAATCACACGCCGATATAGAAGTTCCAGGGCATCTCCCGACAAGTGAGAGCGGCGCAGCAATTGAAATATCGGCCCACCTAGTACCGGCGAGAAATCGAGGCTATCCTCCACCAAGGCGAGGCCTTTCGCCTTATCGAAGACTCGCACTGCGGGTTGTGTTTGTGGCGCTTGGGGAGAGTTCGGTTCGATCCATCCTGATGTCGGCATAAGACGCCTTCTCGCTCAATTCGGCTCGATGCATAGCGATGGTCGGTCGTCTACACGCCACTAAACTACTGGCATTTCTGCCAGTTCATAGGCACTCTGCTCCGGTGATGCACTTTGCGCAAAGCAAGCAATTCGCCCAATAGAGCAGCAAGGCTGGAGATCACCTCCATGACTCCGACAAAACCAAAGGATGAGATATTAGGAATGCTTCTCGTGGATCTGGCCGGTATTTGCAAGAAGCTTGCCGACAATCCGGGAGTTCCAGAGGAAGTACGTATGCGCGCTCGTCAACTCGCACAGGAATTCGACACCCTTGTGCCCTACTCTGGCATCGCTGCTCCGGCGCAGCATGCTCAAGGCGAAGGCCTACTGTTCAAAATAACCCGATTCCTACCGAGCGCACTCCACGGCTAAGACTGAGCCCGCCGGCTTTTCAGCCTTAAGCCTAGTCGCGCCTGATGTTGTGACGGGTCCAGTAATAATTGGTTGAAGTGAGGTGATGCTTTTGACAACGACTCGCAACCCGATCATAATCACCAGTCAGGGCGGGAGTAGTTCAGCGGTAGAACGCCAGCTTCCCAAGCTGGATGTCGCCGGTTCGATCCCGGTCTCCCGCTCCATTGTTTTCAACTATTTCCACAATCCAGAATGGTATTGGAACAGACCGCGTCAATTAGCCAAAGGATACCGATTAGCAGCACGGAATTGCCTCGGCGAAAGAAGCAGTTCTACAACAGCCTGCCCAAAGGATAGCTGGCGGACAATCGCGTTTCCTTCTCATGGCGGCATTTTGAGCGCAATCTGATAACAGCAGTCTGTGGGGCGGCCCCGGACTATGCACGAGGATATCGTACCTAGGGGCCATTTCGAGTATTCCGAAACATGTCTCAACGTCCAAGGTTGACAAAAGGATTCTCAACCAGAAATATCGGGCGGTCCACCTTTAGGTGTGGACATTCCATAGGGGCACTGAAGCATGTATCGTGGTGCCGCCATGTATCTGGGAGTCGATTGAGAACGTTCCATTCACAAGTTTCAGCCTCTCCCGCATACTCGTCAGGCCAAGTCCTTGACTCTGCACTGCTGCATCGGTATCGAAGCCAGCACCCGAATCGTGAACTGCGAGATGAAGTCCTTCCGCCGTGCCGAAGAGTTCGACCTCGAAATGTCGAACCCCGCTGTGTCTCGCCGCATTATGCAAGGATTCCTGTAAGACCCGGAACAGTGAGACCGAAATCTCCATCGGCACCAGCGTCGGCAAATCGTAGCTTCTGAAATCTATTTCCGACTTCTGCTGCGCCCCGAAGTCTCTACAGAATGTCCTTATGGCCACATCAATACCCACGTACTCGATTTTGTAGGACCGCAATTCGTGGGATAGGGTCATGACTTCTGCTGCCGCTCTTGCGGTTTGCTCCTGAAGTTCCTTAATTGGCGTCAGGATGTTTCCTGCCGAACTAGGAACATCTCTGCCGACCTCGTCGAGTTTGATACCAATTAATGCGAGCCTTTGAGCGATATTGGCGTCGAGATCCTTTCCGATGCGATTGCGTACCCGTTCTTCAGCATCAATCAACTTGCGGTTTACGCTTGAAAGGGTCTCTTTCAAAGTCCTACGGAGTGTGGCGACCAGCCCCGCGACGATCCACGAAATGATCAAGAAAACGACAATGGCCAGGTCATCGAAAGGATCGCCAACTCGAAAGGAATATGCAGGAGGAGCAAGGTGGGCTAAGCACAAACTCGCGACGATAGAAACAGCAATTGCTGAAAAGAATGTTCCCGTTCGCGACACGAACACGACGACCGCCGCATAGAGGAGACTGGCTGTAGCGAGATTAAGGTGTAATCGATAGCACCGTATGGTCAGCGCTACCAAAAGCAGCCCGAAAGCTAAGAACTGCCGGAGTGGGCGCCAAATGCTTCGAATTGCAGCGCGCCTGAACATGAGGCGAGGGTGGGGGGGATCTTGAGCACGATTTCGACAATATATCAGTAACGCGAATCAGTCGGCGACGGAAATAGTCTGCGGCCCGGGACATTCCGTTGGCGTAGCATCCCCTCTATAACAACATCGGCGTTGTCAAGCCAAAACTAAACACACTTTTCCCGACGCGCGGCGAAAGCTGTCAAGGGCGCCCGAAGTTGGCGTTCGTCGGAGACCCTTGACTGGTTTCTGCGCGCCCACACAATGGAATCGGGAACGAAGCGAAACGCAGTTCAGTTGAGCTTCGTTCGTTACCAGGATTCTTTTGTCGGCGTATGACCAAGACTCGTCTCCTAGAATCCGGGATGGAATTGCTAACGCCACCAGCCATGTATTTGATGATTACCTACACCATGATTCATGTTCTCGAACTCCCCACCCGCTTCCGTTGGAAAGGCAGGGCACGCAATCAATTTCTCGATCGGCTAGCCGCCTACCACGAGATGTTCGGAGCTACCCTGCATGCGAGCCGGCGGCGCTGGGCTGCTCAGCTTGCCCAGCTTCCAATACAGCCGCACCGCCAACTTCCGGGCGATGGCCACTTTCGCCAGCGCCGTGCCGCCACGGAACTTTAACCGCTGATAGTCCCGCCGTAATTCTTCGTCATAGCGCGAGGCCGACTCGACCACCAGTTCGATGTAGTCTGGTTTCCCTAGGCGAACATCGGCTCTTCATTGCCCAGCCTACTGCCTTCTACCCTCACCGTTGTTAAGGCTATCCTCAGCTGCTGTTGGTGGGGGAGTGCCGGGAGTGTTCATGATGAAATACGCCTTACCGTGCTCCACGATTGCTGAGATATGCACGTTACCACCTCCCCAATCGTCGGTCATAATGCAATCGGAGTCTACCGAATAGGTTCCTGCAATTTCGACAGGCCCAAGAAGCTTTCCTGGTACTCGTATGGAGATTTTTCCGGCGAGCCCGCCGTTGCCGTGCGCCCTTTTGTTTGTCTTTTTAAGGGAACTCAGGCCGCACCTGCCTTCCAAGCGCGACCTGAGTTCTACAAGGAATGCTGACGCGATTCTCGACTACTTCAGGGTAATTTCCCGGGTCAACACACTAGCGACCACACGAGCATTCTGCACTCGTTTGTCGATCACTTGCTGCTCCTTGCTCTTATCCCCATACTGCTTCATGCGAAGATCGAGAACCTTTTGCGCCAGACCATCAAGAGCGGCGAAATTTTTGTAACTCAATCCAAAGCCTATATCCCAATCGTCGGGGTTCGCTTTCGTAGTGTTCAGAAAGATGTTGTAGTCTTCGATCAACCCAGCTTTCTTCTCGGCATCCCAAATCGGCTTGATATTGGTTTTGAGGTCTTCCATGAACGCACTAAAACGTCCTGGCAGGATCTGGACCAACGTGACCCGCGTGACGCCTCCTTCCGTATATTGGTCTTGCGCGAGGCCCGTGCCGATCCCCATGACGAAAATGCACGCAGCAGCAACTGCCCATTGCATGGCTCGCTTCATAGCTCGTTCCTCCTTGAATTTCGAAACGCGGGCCGAGTCTAGCCGATCAGTGCAATACAGTAAAGCCTCTCCTCCTCCTCCGAGCCTGTCCATGCCGGCTCTTGCGCTAAGCCCAATCTGGTCATTCTTGACGAAAAATCTCGATTACTGTGCGCCGGGCTAAACCGGCATGAAGCAGAGAATGAAAATTTCTCACAAGAAAGGAGTAGCTTTGCGATGGGCATCGCGAGGTGCACGGCGAAGCGTAAACAGGGGAATAGGTGGGGTGGGTATTGAGCTCCGAAAAGATGCATCCAGACGCGCTCTTGTAATGGCGCCAGGCAACAGGGACAGGGACGCTAGCGCGAGTCGCTGTTCGGTCTGGCGTAGCCGAAGACCCCACAGCACGCCTAGAAACTTCATGCACGAGACCGGGAGACCTCGAAGACTCCTGCGATCCAAACAGACAGCAGGTCGGCGACACCGAGCGGGACTTGCGCGTTGTCCCACGGGTGGCTGGTGTGCGGACAAGCGGTACGCTTGGTCGTTATTCACTCGCGATAAGAGCCGCATGCGCTAAGCAGCGCTCGTGCGGAACTGCGCAGGGGGCGATCAGCGATGGTCGTCCCTACCGCGACCTCAAAATGCCGACCCAAGAAGTTTTGAGTGCAAGGGTGTT